>Ga0310695_10000368_pt1 | contig 118496 bp, 109 predicted proteins | sample RumenRJG_04DNA_FD_203882 | JGI IMG/M metagenome (GOLD analysis project Ga0310695, IMG submission 203882) | Bovine rumen microbial communities from Lethbridge, Alberta, Canada - RJG_04 (v2) (version 2) | ecosystem: Host-associated > Mammals > Digestive system > Stomach > Rumen | place: Canada...
CTGGGAAGTTCCGTCCCAGTCGTTATGCGTTTTTGTGTCACAACTGAACATTCCGGCCGGGACACTTTTTGCTTTCGGTCCCAAAGCCAAAAATCAATGTTCGGTTGCTCTTGGTGGCGAGGTCAGGATACCGATTTGTCAGTTGAACGTATGTCCTTTCCACATTTGATGCAATAACATGAAGCATATGCTGTGGACGGATCCATATTGAATTCTCCCTCCTCGCACCATTCATTTATCTTTCTCCAGGGATATCCCTTCATGAAATCCTTAGCATATTCAGGGGTTTCTCCTTTGATTAACATGTGGTATACGCCGAGACGTTTAATCCTGTGACGAAGGTGAGTTCCAGGATAATTCCATTCGGAAATCATCGCCATCCACAATGTCGTGAACAATTTGGAAACTGCTAGCTTGTGATGACCGTATTTTTCTGCCAATCTATCAATGACTTCAATATGGCATTCCTCAGGAATCTTGGATACGACAGCGTCATAGAGTACTACAAAATCCTCGTATACCTCCTGATGCCCATAACGGTCCGCCAACCAAAGCAGCTCCTCGAAATAATCAAGATCCCTAGGGGGATAGCCTTCTCCGTTTGATTCGATGAGATAAACGCACCACCAATCGAATTTGTTCGGGCCCCAACCCAACGCTGTACCGTCAGAAAACTCCTTGTATATTCTTACAGGAACTCTTTTTCTATTTTCAGGAATGTAAAATTCCTTCTCGTACAGCATTTTCATTCCTCGAAGAAAGCGATAGAACTGTTCCGGAATGATTTCTTTCCGTCTGGTTTTTCGAAAATATATAGGTGCTCATGCATGGTAAGCAGGAATTCGGCACCAGAATATTTCTTTAGATAACGGTCACTTTCGCAGTTCCATTCTCTTTTAATTATGTCCTCCTTCAGAAGGAAACCTTCACGAAGGAAATCAATCATCATGCGATTTGCTATAGGAACATAGTGACTTCCGTTGTGGGTATCTCCTATGAGTATAGCACAGCAATGTCCGGGTTTTAGAACACGGTAATACTCTTTGATAGCCTTCCTGAATTCTTTAAAGAACAGTTTATAGTCATTAAGATCCGAAAGGTCTCCCTGAACACTGGGTGCATACTTAATGATGTTCACATACGGCGGATGTGTTGCGATAAGTTCTATAGACTCATCCTCAACCAAATCTAGATTCCTAGTATCTCCGACATAGGTCTTATGTGTGGTAGGCGGCAATTCAGACACTAAACTATTAGGAAGATTGATGCGGTCGCGGACTATGCTAATTGCACCGGGATTAATATCGTTGGAGATAGAATTCCTTCCTGTAAGAAGGCATTCTACCGGAGTGGTCCCGCCCCCAACCATAGGATCCAAGACAGTATCTCCTTCCTTAGAATACCTGAGGATAACGTTTCTAACGAGCTGCGGCGGCCAATTACCGCGGTATTGTGCCGTGTGGGATGCCCAAGTACCTCTCTTTTCGAAACTCCATACTGTAGTCCTCTGAAGATCGAATTCTTCTGGGCCAAGAGGCACATCTTCAGTCTTCTTGTGGATGCGCCATGGTTTGATATCCTTGTTCTCAATAGTTACTACTTCTGCGACGGATTCGGTAACTTCAGACATTCCTGGATATCTAAAACCCGTGCCATAGAATTCAAGAATTTTATTGACCATTCCGAATCCGAAACCAGGTAGTTTCATCAATTCGTATCCATCTGCCGATTTCAGTTTCTCTGCAGAATCATATCCGGCACTAATCAAAACCTGTTCCTTTTTAGGGCCGATTCCCGGGATATTGAACAGAGATTTTGGCATAAGCCAGAATAGTAAGCGAAAGATAAATAGATTGAACAAGGATTTGTTCCCATGGACTCGAGAGTTTCATTCGAAGAATGGACTAAACAGTTACGCCATACCCTCTACAAACCTACAGATTACATCGATTATACCGAAATACAAAAGAAATGCAATAGCGATTTAATTGCATATCTCAACAGGTGGTCGGAAAAGAAGTTCACCAAATCCGAGTTTGTTAAAATCTGTAACGAGTATCCTAGTTTTCTAGAATTTTCTATGATGTTATTCACAACTCGTTTCAAAGAAAGGGATCAACCTGTCTGGTGGCTGGAAAAAAGAAAGGGCTCTAACAGAAATGGCTCTTTGATAGACACTTATGATGAAAAATCAACTGATTTCAAAAGCGGTTCGGATGCTAAGATTGCATACGATTTTCTGAAGAAAACCGCTGTTTTTGATGAATTGAAAAAGTTGACACCAGGATCGATGCATGCTTTCATTCTTGGGATTGAAGCCGGAATGGATACCAATGCCCGGAAAAACAGAACAGGAACCATAATGGAAGAAACTGTCGAGATTGGATTAAAGAAGTTCATACCCAAAACAGATATTTGCAAACAATGCACCAAGGAAAAGTTACCGGATGAATGGAAAAAGAGATATCCTCAACTTGTAAAAGATTACCCAAAGAAGCAATGTGATTTTCTTGTAAAAATCGGTGATTTCTTTTATGCTATAGAGGTAGATTTCTTCAGTAAAGGGGGTTCAAAACAGAATGAGACCGCCAGAGGATATACCGATTTGTATGAAAAACTTAAGAAAACCACCTGTCTAAGATTTATTTGGATTACCGACGGAAAAGGTGCTGAATGTACGCCAATCAAAGAATACTATGATGGCGGAAGAGAATTATTTTGTCTAAATGAGTTATATAATGGTACAGTGGAAAAATATCTGAAAAGGAAGGATATCGATGTCAAAAAGAAACTTTGATGAATGGATTGGCCAGTTCCTCCCCACTATTTCTTCGTATTCATATTATGTGGATTTTGATAAGGTTTGCAGGAATGTGGACGAAATCGCAGATAAGCTTAGTGTTTTGAACACTCTTATCGGCTCCAAAGATATCAGAAATGATTTCTTACGCCTGATTGAACGTTATCCGGATGTAAAAGAATGCATTTCGATCCTGATTGCAATAAGGGAACATAGATTCCAAGTAATGGATGACGGACAGCTGATTACTTTCGATTTGACTAAAAAAGATACCAACACTCCCGAACAACTTGCAGATTTAATGGAAGAGACAGGTCTTTTCACTATGATTTCTACCCGCCTGACCAACATTACTGATTTCGTTTACGGTATCGAGACTGGACTTGACTCGAATGCCAGAAAGAACCGTGGCGGCCACCAAATGGAAGATCTTCTAGAAGGATACATCCGCAAAACCGGTGTGAAATATTACAAGGAAATGTATGCGTCTGAACTAGAGCGTTTATGGGGTATCGATCTATCTGCCATCAATAATTCTGGCAAGAATGAAAAGAGATTCGATTTTGTTGTTGAATCCCATGGTCATATTTACGCTTTCGAGACCAATTTTTATGCCAGCAGCGGTTCAAAACTGAATGAGACGGCCCGCAGTTACAAGATGATTGCAGAAGAAGCGAAATCGATACCGAACTTTACATTTGTGTGGGTTACTGATGGACAGGGTTGGTTAGCAGCCAAAGGCAATCTTCGGGAGACATTCGATGTTCTTGACACCATCTTCTGTATCAAGGAACTCGAAGGAGGCATTCTTGCAGAGTTGTTCTTTGATCGTTCGTAATGATCTATAGGGGCAAAACGAATAACGCAAGCTACATTCTCGAAGGACGAATGCGGTTTATGATAGATAGATAGATTTGCCAATAGAACTTTGACATCCAATTATTCTAACCAGCCTTTACCGCATTTGAGGCATATTTTATTATCAATATAAAACGGAAGGAGAATGATTATCATTCTCCTTCAGAATCATCTTTTTCTGTATAGGGCCATGTTTTAATAAAATCCAAATAATATTGAGATTGGTTCCTTTCAATCGAATCTGTGCCCCAAGTTTCATATTGTGTCAATCTGCTAGTGTATAAAATACGAGAACTGGCATATTCATTCCTTTTTTCTTTGAAGAGGTTATTACCATTTTTTTCATTAGGATATCTTTTTAATAGAGTCATATTGCCGAAACGATATAGGTATTCTTTGTGAATATCCTCGGGAACTTTCCATTTTCTATTACTTTTTGGCATTATATGCTCTAATTGAATTTCTTTTCCATCAGGATTAACTATCAACTCGCCCTCCCCATAATTAGTAGCATACATCGTTTTCAGATATAATTTGGCTACATCGTTATCTTTTATTGAAAAAGTAGAGAAACTTTCTTTCAATGTATGATCGTCTGGCACCATTTTTTGTATTTCTTCACATATTTTATCTATTGTAAACTCACCGTCAGTATATTTTTTTGCAAACTCACTATATTTTTTTTCAAGTTGATTGGGATTACTATGGCACACTGAGCAACGTATAGCTAGCCGAACAATATTTGATAATACTCTATCTACAGAAGATGCGGACTCACCTTTTAAAACCAAAGCAAGTATCAACGGAATAAAAGTACGCTGGCCATTTGCAACCAAAAGACGTATATAATCCACCCCTGCAGCATCGAATATAGTAGAACTATAATCTGCGTTAGATAATTTACAATAAATTCCGACATTATCACACAGAGCCCTTATAAAATCGTAAAAATCACTCGTTCCTTTTTTTCTGTAATACTCGATGATTTTTTCATAAACTTTTCCTTCGGTTGTATTGGCATTGAATGAATTCCAGTAATAGCGAATATAACCAGAAGGATCATCGACGTGGATCTTGCTTAACTCAATAATCATATTAGACCACTTTGTTTTCAGATCCTCTGATGAACTATCAATTATTGAAAATACATGATTTTTGAGGAGATCTGCAAGAACTAAAGGCTTACCACGCGTATTCAACCTTTCAAACAAAGTAAATGCCCATTTTTCATCACTAGTCTCGAGTACAGATACCTCTAACTGCCCAGTGAAACACTTAATCAGTTTAACAAGGGTATTAATATTTCCTTTTGTGTAGTTTTCAATGGATACATCTAAGCGTTCATATGCTTCCTTGATACGATTATTTACTTGTGTGCATTCGTAGTCTAACTCCCCATTTTGAACAAAATGGTGGAAATAATCTTTGTTCAATGAACTCATAGTAAGCTTATAGCCTGAGGTCTCAAACCCGATAACCCCTTCAAGAGTGTTACGGCATAAACTAAAATCACGATGACTTTTTTCATCGAATTTTTTCAACTTGTTGTATAGAATGCACGCAAAAATTGTAGATGTGGCCAAACGTTGTTGACCATCAACGACGTACAAGAAAGTAGTGGTTGTTTCATCTTTGTTCTTAATTGTAACCTTATTAATTATTATCTGCCCCAGTAAATATTTTTCTTCTGCTGATACTGAACTATCACAAAAATTAAAAATATCCTCAGAAAAATAATTTATTTCACGGGCCGTCCAGGTGTACATACGTTGGTATTCTGGAACATAATACCTTCCTTTTGAAAAGATAGTTGCAAATGATTCGGATAGCGCAGACATAGGGGTAATATCGTGACGGCATTATTTCAATTAATGGATCATTTGCTAGAGGATTAGTTGCTGTCAAACGAAGTTGAATATAATCTTCTAATGATTTTACCGTGAATTCGGCACATTTTTTTGAATTAGTCGATACCTCCATAACTCACCTTACACTTTGCACATATATGACCTGTATTTACAATAATCCTCAAGACAATCATTATTATCACATCGAATTTCAGGCCCGGGTGGAGAATTATCGCTTAACGAAATCATTCTTGCTTTAATTGACCGAAAACATTTCTCATGTCAGCCAAATATTAAGGCATGTAATACACAAACTTACTCCCTAATCATATTTGTTTTATAACTGGTAGATTCACTTTCATCTTCCCAGTCACCGAAGTAATCTACGGAATCCCCGCCTTTATCCACTGGAAAATGGATGTCTTCACTGTAACAATAATCGATGTGAGGACAAAATGTACAAGCTAGTCTTTTTTTATCCTTAATCAATCTCCCTTTTTTCAGGTAATACTCTTTTGGAGGGGTCAAATTATAGTAAGAAAGGTGTTTTAACAACGGACGCGGGAATGCCACATATAAACGATGGCCCGGATCATCGGTGTCCATTCTATTCTTGCAGAACACGTCAGTAACCGATTCCTTTTTGCTACTTCCAGCTAATTTTTTACATTCCTCGAATTCTTTATCACGGACATTCGAAAACATCTTCTTTTTAATGCGGCTAATTATAGATTTGGAATTATATGGATCTGTAAAACGGTAATATCTTATCAATCCAGAAATTATAAACGACTGGTGATAATCACTATAATACACAGGGTATGGGCTCATGATGTACCCATACAAGTACCGCATTGGGCATAATTCAAGATCCAGCCATGCTATTTTTGGAAGACTGATACAATCTTGTTTACCCCAGTATACTTTTGCTTGAACAGGCATTTTTCCCCGATTGTTGATAATCTTTCTATCACGTTCAGAAATGTAATCGTGTAGCAAAGAGACGTAATAGGAAGGCTGCATAGGTTTGTCATGCAACGTTTCAATCCAAGAAAAGGTAACTTCACTGCATTTAGACGCACAGTAAATTAGATATCTGTGGTGAAGAGCCGTATCCGCCTTGAATTCTATCTCATACGGAATCAGTGTTCCGTTTTTTAACTTGGACAAAGACAACATACTATCTTTGTCTAATGGCCAGGTATACCTATCTGCAGGCCCAGGCAGACGTTCAGCGTCTGCTAAACTGATTAATATCTCATGTGACTCTAATGAATATAGTCCATCGAGCTCATAGAGACTGTGAACTATAGGAGAAAACAACTCCTCTTCTTCGTTGTTCGATCCGTTGATAAAATATACCAACGCATCAATCATATCTTCCAGATAGAATTCGGTTAAATCATCTACAGAGTATAATATTTTCAAAAGATTTTGGTAGGTATCCATTTCTTTTGAGCCTGTGAGTTGGGGCACCCCATATTTACTAAGGATATCTGCGAGATGGTGGAAATAGCTTGAAATAGATTGCTTTTCCCGAGAATGCGGGAAGATATCGTACGCAATATTCAAATATTTCTCTATAACCTCCCACAGACAACGTACCTCCTATTGATTAAGCGAAACTGTCCCCCAAGAATGATAGACATCCCCTTCAATACGTTGCCACCTATCTTGTTCTACATCTAAATGACAATTATCGGTTAAATCCACAAGTTCGGATAATTTGGCAATCCAGTCCTTAACCAGCTTGCAAGTCCTGAATATCGTTTTTACTCTGATGTAATCTGTCAGAAGATCACGAGAACTGACTCCATTAGAGGTGGAAATCCAACCGGTTGCCATCAGTTTTTCCATTTTATCGAAATCGATAATGCTACAAGGCTCCAGCATACCTTTTGAATTAACATGGTCTGGATCCCATGTACTGAATAACTCAAGAATAAATTGACCGATTGGATAAGATAATAAGGGTTTTTCTTGGTTTGAAGAATCGAACTCGGGTGCAAACGTACGAAGAATCTTATCGGTTTCTTGCTGTGCTGATGAATAAATATTTGAAATCGTACCAATTCTTCTGATTGATCTTGAAAAATCTAACGTGCTACTATATTTTTCATAGTATATATTTGAAAAATCATAATGTTTCTGACGATTTGTGCCTAAACTATATTCGCCTAAAGGATAAATTGGCTCAGTATCTGTTTCAGAATAGACCCAATAAGTGTCATAATTATCTTTTGAAAATGTATGATCCCAGCATTCAAACATATACGGATAGCGCCGGTCATACTGTGCTAAAAAGATCAATGAAATACCACTGTCTTCGATCATTCTGAATATTTTCTCTTGCAGCGGTTTGACATACAGGAATCCGTGCACAACTATACATTTAGTTTGAGAAGGGAAATAATGCTCTCCCTCGAATAAAGAGTCAAGTGTTAAACGCATTACTGTCTTTTCGCTTAACCATTCTAAGGATTTGTGTAGATCATATAACGATTCATCATTTTCAAGATGCTCCCACGCCCCTTTGAGTAGTTCGAAATTATGGTTATGCGCGGCCAGAGAGGATAAATCCTCAGGAGTTAATCCGCATTCCACCAGAGTACGTACAGAATCTACTACATCCGGTATGTTTTTACGACAACCTATTAACCACTCAAGTTCTTGTCTATTATTTACAATGGCCGTTTCGATTCTTTCTCTGACATATTCCCTTATTGACGATAACATACGCAATTTAGTAAAAGCGCTTGACCACGTGGGTAGTAATTCTTTCTGTACTGAAGAAAATACTTTGGCATTTACGGAAGAAATGTCGTTTAAACCATAGAATGCCTTTATTAGATTTGCCTGCGATGCGATTTGAGGTAATTCTTTAAGCTTATGATAGACATCTGTATTTTTGAATGAACGCAAATCTTGATAGACAATTACCTTACGCTTATTCATAATCATTGCTCAATTCCCCTCCCCCAAATGCTTTTTCCAATCTTCTCTCTCGATAGGTACAGAAGGGTACCAAATACTCCTATCGCAGACTGAAATCATACTGGACCAAGATTCATACTCTTTCGAAGAAGCTTTGTATTCATCTCTGTAAAAAACAAGATTATTCTTCGCACGAGTTAATGCAACATACAATAAGTGACATTCTTCAGCCAAAACATATTTCTTTTCTTCCAAAACGGCCGACATATAATTGATACTGCGGTACTCTTCATCATTAGATTCCTCAAACTTCCATGCAGCTTTTAAAATGCCGTTGCTATCATCTTGAGTGAGGATTATTTTCCTACTACGTGACAGATAATCATATGATGTTTCAGGCAGTATTACGGTATCAAATTCAAGGCCTTTTGCTTTATGTACGGTCATGCATAGTACCGGATTGAGGAACCCACTGTCTTCGGAAACTGGACTATTATCAGGATCGGGAGCGTATTTTATAATGTCTGCAGGTTCTGGTTCAATTTCGTCTTCGGAACGCTCTGTTTTAATTGCAAAACTGAGGTAGTCTACAATATCATGGAGTGTAATGTAATCCAATGATGTTTTTTCCTGAAGAATGATTAGGAGTTTATCCAAATTTAATATATATTTTGCTTTAGAATATCTGGCATACCCTTCAATATCTTTCACCAATCCACTGGACTTGGCACGCTCTTTAGATTTCACATAGTAATTCTCGGCCACATTGATTTCAGTAATTGCATCAAGGATTACAGGCAGGACCGGTTCTGTGTAGAACCTTTCATAATATCTAAACCAGTTTGTACGTTTAAGTTGCTCACCTAAGATTTCCAATACTTTTTCTTTACTACCTTCACATTGAGATAACAATTCTACATTCAGATCGACACTCTCATCACAATAAGGGGTTAAGAAATAATTGAATAATGAAGAAGGATCATTTTTGTTTTCAAAAGATGATAGGAATGCATACAAATCTCTGACGGGATCAGACTTATAAAATGTTCCATCACGTATTATTTTATGGGGAATTCCATAGTTTCTAAGATTCTTACCTACATTCAATAATTCCCGATTTGAATATGCAAGAATTGCGAATGTAGAATTCTTGTTTTTAGATTGTATTTCTTTAATAAAATTTGCATACGAGGCACCTTTTTGTCTTGAAGAGATACCTTGGCCGTAGTCCCTTTTCATGCTAATGAAAAATGAATGTCCTTCCTTTTTGCCGCACCCTTTAACTTTCTCTTTATAATCCAACCAACCACGTCTATCAAACTCATCAAAACATAGATTGTATTTGTCAATCAAGTGATCCGAAGAGCGGTAATTTCTTAACAATGTGATTTCACAGATGCCTTTGTCCATGTTGAAATCGTTCAGTTTCAAAAGATTATACAGAACCTCGAAAGCGTTATTGCTAGCTCCTCTGAACCTATATATCGACTGGTTAATGTCTCCGACTGCAAACAAATTTGAGTTGCATTTACGAATTAAGTAATACATTAAGTCTATTTGCGAATCGTTTGTATCCTGGAATTCATCAATGATAATGTGCTTTACTGGCAGATGCGGAAGACTTATGGAATCATCCTTAAGCACATTACGGGAATCTTGTAAAACATCTGACGTTTCCATTGCATCTAGTTTGTGTTTTAATTCGGTATACTTGCTTGCAAATGATTTGAAAGTTCTTTCAAAAATTGTGATTAATTCGGAATGAATTTCATCTGAATTGTCAAACTCAATGGTTGCTATCTTTTCAAAACTATAACCCTGGCTTGTCAAATAAGTCCAATAATCGTAAACATTATTTCTTATTTCATAGAATAATTGCTTAGGCAATTCTTCTTTATAATCCAATGAAACCAATGTGTCCCTAAGAATCTGATTGATTTCATTCTTGAGTCTCGTTATCCTGAGACTGGAACTGTATCCAGCATCAGGGCCCACTAACCTCAAAACCCCATAAAGAAAACTATCGATCGTACTGATCGTCATCCTGCTTTGGCGATCTAATGCATCCAAGAATTTGCGATTACCTGTTGCTTTGAAACGCTTTATTAAAAGGTCTTGAAACCTACTTTTCATATGCGAGGTGGCCGCATTTGTGAAAGTAATCATAGAGATATCCGAGGGATCTAGGTCCGGATGAGTTTGTAATAAATACAAAACATGGTCTACCATCACCTTAGTTTTACCTGACCCTGCACCAGCTTTAACAACAGTACATTGACTTTGTGAATGTTCAGCCAGATACTGTTCTAGATCAAATGAATCATATCTTTTCGATAATTGATCAAGTGCAATTTTTCCAATGTTATTTAGCTCATATTCGCCATCTACGATGATAAATGGTTCCCCTACTGTTTCCTTATCATCATGATAGTAAAATAATAACCATGATTCTACGAACACTTTGTACTCTTCGAGGTTATCAATTCTGTCTCCAAACCAAAATACTTTCACACCTTCATGCATCAAGGATTGGATTTCTTTCTCTTTATCCTTGAACAAATAACCATAATATAAAATAGAATAGAGTGGCTTTAAAGCAATAGTTTTCTTTGTTGACCCAATCGAATATTGAACAACATTATTATGCGGGGGAATTTGAACCTCATTGGCTAAAACACACGAATGAATCTCGTATAGACTATGTATATTCCTTTCCAATTCACTATCGGCACTTGAGCTGTTAGCCGTTGTATGTTCGAATTCACATTGTTTTATTTCTTCAATTAGTCTTTTGGAGTAATCCGAATCCAATCCCTTGATACCCTTGGCTAATTTTGAAAGAATTTCGAACCTACTAGTATGCCCCCCTTCCTGATCGAGTGGTTCCATATCATTGAAAGCACTCTGTATTAAATGGGCATCGGCTTTGGAAATGAACTGTTTCGAGGTCGCATTACTTCTTTTTGATAACGTAAAAGCGATTTCATTAGAAGATGCTTGAATACATTTACAACAGATATCGATATCTAATGCACCTACTCTGTCCTCGTCCGTTTCTAAAGAGCAGAGAAATGCTTTGGTCTCGTCATCCGTTTTTCTGTTATAGATTCCGACTACTCCTGTCAACCACCAATCTGTTCCGTACGCGGCAATTAATGAATCTACTACATATTTTTTGAGAATGGCTAATATCTCTTCCTTGTACTGTTTAATTGCTAGATTATTTTCTTGCCGATGCAGCATAATTACTCATTCTCGTATTTTCTACATATGATCAACGTTGTTAATGGTTTGTAATCGGGACAACATCGTTCTTGTAGTTATCTTGATTCTATATTCTGTCAGATGCGCCCACACCCATTTTATCGGGATTGTTAACATTTTTTAGAGCCGCTTTGACGATTGGAAAATGAACTCGTCACGACTTCCCATCCCAGCACCATTCGAACAACATTCTATACTCAAGGAGCATTCTTCCATATTATAGTACATATTTATAAACGCTGTTAATATCTGGATATTGATTTGCTAACTACTTAAAATAACATTAATTAGGTATATTGTCCCTACATGAACAATATTAACTGGACAGATTCTCATGAATGACGAGCAAAGAAGATTGTTACACAAGCTGACTCAGCAAATGATTATTGCTGAAAGGACCCTAAGTAACACTCACTTCAGAGGAATTAAAAAATCAGTAGTGGATAAATACTCGGAAAAAGCACATTTTGTTTACGAATTATTGCAAAATGCAGATGATGCGAGGGCCAAATGTGCTAGATTTATTCTTTTACCTGATAGGCTCATATTTGCTCACAACGGAACCAAATTATTCACCGTTACCGATGTTGATACAGAAGAAGAGGATTCAAAAAATCACAGATTGGGACATGTCAATTCAATTACATCGATAGGTCTTTCCACCAAAACGGGAGATCATTCAACAATAGGTAAATTTGGAATGGGCTTCAAAGCCGTATTCCAGTATACAACCACCCCCCGCATCTACAGCCCTGGTTTCTCTTTTAAAATCGAGAAAATGGTCATTCCATATGAATTACCGGAGGATCACCCAGATAGAAAAGAAAACGAAACCTTATTCGATTTAGAATTTGATAACGTAAATAATCCTGCACCACAGGCCTACAAAAACATTTTTGAAAAATTGCATGCACTTAGTTTCCCAACCTTATTCCTTAGGTATTTGCGGGAAGTTACTATCACGGTTGGTGATGAAACATTAGTATACAAAAAAGATGTAAAAGAGATGCACCGTTATATAGCTCCCGAAGATGAAAAATTTACGGTAACTATAGCTAGAAGAGTTGATTATTTAGAACAGGCCGTTGATAAGAAGAAAACAACAGGACTTTGGCTGTTTTCTAGAAGGGTTCTAACAAAAACTGGCAGACATATGATTTATGTTGGTTATGGAGTCAATGATGATGGCCATCTTTGTAAAATCTTGAAACCAGTATTCTGTTTTTTCCCGACTACTGTCGATTCTCACCTTAATTTCATTATCCATGCCCCATTTTTGTTGACAGACAGCCGCGAAGGTATAATTGCGGGAGAACCACACAACGAGGAAATGATTGAATGTCTAGCAGACTTGGCTACAGATGCCTTAGAACTATTACGGGACATAGGATAGAATAATCACGTTCGTCTAATCAATGATGATACTTTCGCAATTCTCCCTACGAATGAATCAGTTTTCTCAATCGACGAAAAAGAATCCAGAATATCTTTCAGACCATTTTATAATCACATTATAGAAAGATTTCAGAATAAGTGTTTGATTCCAACAAAGAATGGGTACTGTGAACTCGAACACGCCTATTGGGCCGATACAAAAGAAATTGTTGATGTATTCGATGATGAAAAACTAGCCGAACTAGTGGGAGATAAAGATGCAAAATGGGTTTTTACCTCCCTCCCCCGGTCATCTAACCCCTCCATGAGAGAGTATTTAGATCAAATATGTTGTGATTGGTTAGCTGCGGGACACTTAATTTCAGGATGTGTGCTTGAGAATGGTGAAAAAATCGAGGGCATTACTCCAGAGTTTATTAAATCAAAAAAAATTGGATGGCTAAATCAATTACATGGCTGGATATTAAACACTCAGGAAAATATCAAACAAGCCAGGTACAAAGCCATATTTTTAGATAATAAAGGAAACGCTGTTTCCGCCCTCAACGCTGATAATGAAGTACAACTGTTCATCACAGATGGGTCAAATGAAGATTATATTTCAGTACACCCAGAACTTTTGAAACAAAAGAAAACGTGTGAACTGTTAGAAAAATATGGTGTAAAGAGACCGGACGAGAAAGATGAGGTATTTGGTAAAATACTTCGCAGATACCGCAATAATGATAGAATAGATCCAAAAACCGATTTTCTAAAAATTTTCAGTTTTTACCGCACCTCTTCAATACAGAATCGCGATGAATTACTTAAAAAAATAGGAGATACTGGCTTTATTTGGTATGTTTTTGAACAAAAAAATTACTCTGATGTTATCCCCTTAACTACAGAACGGTGCTTACTTGCGAATTTGTTTTACCCCGAAGAATACTTATTGACATATTATGCCGTAAGACCAAACACTAAATTTCTAAACATTAAGTATTACAGATCACTGATACCGGAAAACCAAAAAAAGAATCTGGAGGATTTCTTCTCTAACCTCGGGCTGAAAAAAGAGGTCCCAATCCTCCGGTATTATCCAAAAACAGAAGGTTATTTTAATTTCTCTCTGCCCGATAAATACCTTGATGAAGGCGAATCAATACTAAATTATATTGTTAATAATCAATCTACAACGTATTCCTTACTATTATGGAATATCCTTGTACAAAAAGCCAAATTTGCAGAGAATAATAATTTAGCCTTATTGTTCGGAGAAGGTGAAAGATATTACCAGGAAAAAGGACACTGGGGGAGAAATGGCCATTATTATAAAGACACCCCCGAATCAATAAAACGTGAAAATACGAAATTTGTTGCATCATTGCGTGAAAAGCCCTGGATTATCGACACATATGGCAAATTTGTATCTCCTAACACTGTTCGTGTAGAACAATTGTCAGAACAATATAACAAATCTAGCGATGGAATAGTAGGTGTTTTCAGATGCTTGGCTATCGATGAAAGAACACAAAAAGATCTTGATGAAGAAGAGAGACTACGTAAAGAGGCGGCCGAAAGAGAGGCAAGAGATCGCGATGAGGCTGCACAAGCGGATTTATCTGATACGAATAAACATGCTTTAAACCTTGGTCGCAGCCTCTTGGAAAAATACAATGATGAACAGCTACACGAAATGCAATTACTATACGAAGAAAAGTTAGCACAAGAAAGATTGCATTCAGAATCCCCTCTGACTAATCAGCCCTCTCAATCATTTAGACCTAACTCCGACATCTGTAGTAACTCGAGGATGTTAGAAACAGACAAAAAGGCTACATCGAGAAATAATTCAAATAAATCTGGTAATGAGGTATTCATAGAGCCTGAGACAGTTTCTGAAGACACATATAGTAGAAGTGATTCCGATCACGCATATCGCCATAATACGTATACAAACGATAAATCTTCAGAGGATTTATTTGAATCCAATATAAACCCACATTCAAACGAATATCCTCCTAATTCATTTGAAGATGATGGACTAAAAACACAGCCTGAGCAACTGAGGCATAAACGTTCTGACAATCCCACTAAATATCCTCCCAGAAAAGACTACGATCTTGATGAGGAAGAAGAAAACATAGCGGTCTACCTTACCCACAGATCAAGAGATATCAATAAGTCTCCATCTCCCCCTAAACTAAAGGTAAAAGACTACTCTGAAATGGATGAAGACTATTACAGTCCGCGCTCACAAGATTTTGAAAGTCAGATATATCAGGCAAGAGAGAATGGTGCTAAGGAGATTGCCAAAATAAAGAGTCTGGAAAATCTAAATGACAAGTTACGTAACACTAGCGTTTATTCTTTCGAATGGTTCAAAACCCTATTGAAAATGGAGTTGTTGAACAACGAAAAAGAATCTTACAGTAGCCGTGAAATATCCATAAAGTTCTCTAAAATATATCCTGAGCCAAATACTAATCGTACGCTTATCCTTGAGCGCCCCAACGGATCGATTCCGCAATCGATTGAGGATTTGTCGGATTACCCCCTATATCTGTTTACGTATGACGGACATATTATTACGTTAGAAATTGAAGCATCTAGCGTCCGTTCATTTTCGTTATATGTTCTGGTCAAGAATCCTCTAAAACTCAAGGATATAAACTATGATACAATTGCTGAAGCAGAAATCAAAGTCCAGAATCCGGGGTTCTTATTAGAATCACTGAGTAGGGAATTTTCTCTTTTAGGATTATCAGATGAGGATAATTTGCAACAATTATTGCCATCTAATATCGATTTCATCTTTGGGCCGCCAGGAACGGGTAAAACAACCTATTTGGCAGAAAAGGAGTTGATACCCAGGATGGAATCGGGGGCGGCCCGTATTTTGGTTCTTACCCCTACTAACAAGGCGGCTGATGTTCTAACAAACAAAATAATTGAGAAATGTGACAAAAAAATTTATCAAAACTGGTTGATCAGATTTGGTACCACCTGTGATGAGCGGCTGGAAAAGACTGGCATCTACAAAGATCGCCACTCGGTATCTGATGAGGGTAGATGTGTACTCGTAACAACCATTGCCAGATACCCATATGATGGATACACCGGATCTGGAAATCTAGTGAAATTGATGGATTCGGAGTGGGATTACATCATTATTGATGAAGCTTCGATGATTTCATTGGCTGCACTAATGTTTGTAATATACAAATCCTCACCGAAACACTTCATTATAGCGGGGGATCCATTCCAGATTGAACCTATCGTATCTTCCAAAGAATGGAAAGGAATGAATATTTACACGATGGTAAATCTTAATTCATTTACTAAACCGAGAACAATTCCACATGACTACAAGGTGGTTAACCTTACAACACAATATCGTAGTGTCCCATCTATAGGTGAGATTTACAGCAATTTAGCATATGGAGGAGCACTGAAACATTACCGCTCTGAGAAAGATAGGTTAGATTTAGGATTGGATGCAGAGTTTAGCTCACTAACTCTTATCCGGTTCCCTGTTGAACCTTATGAAGGGATATACAAACCTAAGCGGTTGAATAATACGCCCTATCATATCTACTCGGCCATTTTTACCTATGAATATGTTTCTAAACTGGCATCAAAGATTTCGAAACAAAACATCAACAAACATGTGACTATCGGAGTCATTTCACCATATAGGGCGCAGGCCGACATGATTGATCGTCTCCTCTCGACTAGCCCTGATTACAATAACATAAGCATCCGTGCCGGGACAATTCACGGATTCCAAGGAGATGAGTGTGATATTGTATTCGTTGTCCTCAATACACCACCCACGATCAGTAATCACCCAGATATGTTCCTCAATAAACTGAACATAATTAATGTTGCAATAAGCCGTGCAAGAGACTATCTCTTTGTTATTTTGCCAGATGAAAACACTCCTGGTTTATCAATTATGAATAAAATAACGAACCTAACTACACTGATTCGTCAAGATATAGGACACAAGGAGTATAATTCACATCAACTCGAGACGGATTTATTTGGATCGGCTACATACATCGAGGACAATGTATTTTCCTCAACCCATCAGATGGTTAATGTATATTCTAAGCCTGAAAAGAAATACGAAATACGTTCAGATGATAACGCGATAGATATCCAGATCATAAATAATAGTACTTCTACAGAAAATATTAGCAAATCAAAATTCAGCCATGATGAACTCAAAAAGATGATTGACGGCACCTTTACTCAATGCCATTTACTGAATGGCATGGTAAATATCGCTGAGGTTGGAGATATACTCCGTCACAATTACCCGGATTTTGATATCAAAAAATATGGATATCAGAAACTAAGACAATACTTTGTGGAATCAGGCTATGAAACAAGAGAGTGGCCAATGGGAAAAGTAAAAGTGGTTTTTGTAAAACCCCCTAAGATTTAAAATACCATAATCTTTCACAATTATCAATCGTATCTATCCCAAATTGCTTACTATTGTGGGGACGCCTCTGTTATTAATAATAGATTTCATGCATAGCGAAGACAATAATGGACTGTCCAATCTTATACGAAAGGGGTTCAAAACCTCTTTTTCTGAAACGAGATTATACCTTGGATTGCTATCCTACGGACGCAAGAGAAATCGCGGCCAACGAGATAAGACGGCGCAATTATTTCGTTTTAGCGATAGCGGATTCTATAGATAATATCTCTAAATGCGTCTAAAAACTCTTCTGGACCGACATACGCTATAATCATAGCCAACAAAGTTGTTATGACCGTGATAACTCCCATACTGAGCATATCTTTTATCGCATAAAGGATGATGGCTGCAAAAGCAAAGGTAATCAAAAAAGTTGAAAAGCTCTCGAATACCTCGGGATAATCTTCCTTCATTGCTTGTTTTAATAGAAATATAACTACAAAAGTTACTACAGGAACAGATACTAGCAATGCTATCCCAGATAATTGCAAAATGTATGTCATGACGTAATTTACCAAAATGGGGACAATTAATAGTACTGCAACCAATATGAACACATAGTCCATAGCACTGTTCATGTTCATTTTTATCCCTGGCAATTGATAGTACCCAACAGCAAAGATCTAGATAACCTTTCCTGGGTGATAAAATAAACTGGCGTAATCTTGCAAATCTGTTGGGTTAATGTTTGAAAGTTATGTCCCCAAACATATAACGGAAACAATATAGATTCGTTTACCGACTGATACTCTATACAACATATCTAGTAATGAAAAATCATTAAGATGACCATAATGGAAAGAATCTGTGTTGATTTCGATTTCACTTCCGACACCCCTGGATACTGGGATGGTTTCTGGGAAAGGCATAACGGCCTCGGCATGGGAAAACTTGACCCGGATACATTCAGCCCCACTCTCCGTGAATACCACAAGATTCTCTGGAGCAGGGAACTCCCCAACGGTGAACACATGGTCCTAGTGGATGACCCTTCGGGGTATCTGCAATGGAACGGCATGAGATTCAGCAGCGACAACATAGCCGTTAGCTTTAGGTACGAAAGATGCAGGAAACTTCTCGAATCCGTCGAATCGAATGTGGATAACTATCGCGAAATGATAGAAAACTTCGAACACAAGGCTTACACAATCGGCGGTTCCATCATCTTCCCCAGACACAGGAACAGCATCAATCAGATCAAAGGAACAAACAGATACATCTCAGATCGTTGGGACCTGACACTCGAATGCATACGAAGATTCTATGTCGAGGAAGAAAGCCCCATATCCTGGTGCCTAGAACAGGACAAGGCCTTCTTCAATCTTTTCGTGGACTTCAAGGGTTATGTTGAATTCTTCTTCCTGCAGGATTGCGTATCTGAGGATTTCTCCTCGGTGGTTAGGTGGATCGATACCGAATTATTCGAAAGAGATCCTTTTCCTCGCGATTGTGAAGAATATGATTTCTGGATATCGAAGAATGTAGAATTCGTCCATGTGAGGAATATGAGGATACGTAGGTATCTAGACATGAATCAAAACACGTAATTACATAGGAGCCATGTTTCTAATATATATAGCTAAGAAACTTCTGTTCATTCCCAATAATCCATGAAACAGATTATATCTTCTAAACAAACGTGATTATCTGATTACTCTACGTACTGATTTACTGTCCGTACAGATTTGTATTTTCCATTTTCGTATGTGTTCTATCACCTGTTTTCCTATGTGAAGGATAACTGATTGGTCTCTTAACTTTCTATGTATACTATAGGAAAATACTCACTTAATTTTGTATGTATACAATATGTAAAATTATTCTTAGCTATTTTTGAGATATTGTAAATAATCTAAAATTGAAATTATACTTATCGCGCTTAGAAAAGCTAAATATAGATGATTTTTAGCAAGATAAGAGTATAATTCTATATTTACTACAAAATTTAGAGACAAAATCACTATAAATCTCACAATTTACCGATTTTCTAAAAATTCTATATTGTATAATTTATGTAAATTTCATTTGTCAACTGACAAAATCTTTATATATAACAATGGAGATGGAATCAGCATGGAAAGGAAGGACCGTCCGAGCATCTCGGAATGGATCAAGTCGAACTCGAGTGTATCGAAGGTGGCTGCCGAATTGAATATCACTCGCCCCACCGCCTACAAGTACATTGAGAAATACGATGCGGGAGAGTACAACAAACTGCCGGAATCTGTCATCGCATATTTCGAGCAGAGGCTTTCAAACGATGGTTCACACCGTATCGATGAGGCCAGGGATTCTCTGAAAAAGGAGATATCCGTGCTCAGTGCAAGATTAGACGTAGAGCGCCACGATTTAGAAACGATTCTTGAACGCAAACAGAGTCTCGAAAGTGAAATGGCCCTCATGGACGCGGAAAAGAAAGAGGGAATAGATGATCCTGATCTCGATAGGCAATTCAGCGAAAGCCGGATGATGTACAAGGCTTTATCAAAGAAAGCATTCGATTGTAATCAAACGTTGTCCAATTTGAAGGCGGTTATAGATGAAAAATACCGCATGCTCACCGAATACGAACACATGGAATATGTCCCCGCCGAGGGCAGGGATGTGTTCAAAATCAAGAGCAGCTGCTACATCGAGGACGGAAGGTGCATGGTGGTGCACACCGGTGATGAAACCGATGATTACGATGAGGACATCCAACTTCGTCCGGAAAAGAGGACCTACTACCGCCTCCACCTGTATTCCAAGATTGGCAACGAATTCGCCCATCTCGGCGAATACAAACCAGTACCGAAGAGGAATTTCTTCATTATCGATGACGTAGTCCTCTCGGCACCGCTGTACTACAACATCGTCGCATGTATTGTTGATCCGCAATTCAATGAGTGGGATCAGCTGAAGGAAGGGGACGATCCCCCGCTCGTGGAGACATCGGGTGCGAATTGTACCGGAATCTGTGAACTGAAACAGATGAAGTAAACGGCAGGAAACTGTCAAAATTAATCAGAAACGGAGATGAGATAGTGAATACTATAGACGACAGTATGGAAAAAATGAATGCGGACTCCCCTTACAGGGAGAATCCGGAGGACCGTGTAGTCGTAATCCTGGATGTCAGGAACATCACCTGCCGCCAGAGCCAGGACTACAGCAACAGCTGCTTGGATTACTCCAAGCTCCTGAGAGATACCATCGGGAGGAAGCAATGCGTGGTTGCGATAGCGGTGGACGGAATCGTATACGATGAGAAGGGGCGGGACACCTCTCGCATTTTCCATTTGGAACTGAAAAAGGCCGGATTCAGAGTTGAACTCGTGCCTGCATCCAACAACAAAGGGAAGCAGGAAGGTGTCGATGTTAAAATCGCATTGCTTGCTCAGAAGTATGCTCTTCTCAACAAATGCGATATCATCGAACTGATAACCGGCGACGGAGATTTCACCGTTCTTGTGCAGGAGTTGCAGAACGAAGGGGTCAGGGTCAACGTGACCTCGTTCTTCAGGAACCTTAGCTACAGCCTTAAGGACACGGCTGACGAGGTAAGGATCCTCGACAGCATGCCGTTGATAAGGATGGAACAGAAAGCAATCAAGGAGGAATGCTGAATGTGCTTTGCAGAGGAATACCCGGAAGAGACCGAACTGATTTCCTTCAACAAGATGGAGGAACGCGGAGTTACTGGTAGGGCAGATGACGGAGTGATCGTATTCGTGGACAGATTCATGAATGTGGATGTGAAACTAGGAGAAACGTGGCATTGCAGACTCCACCGCAACATGACCGGCCTCAGCCAATACTATCTGGCATGGCCAATCAGTAAGGTGGAAACGATTAAACCGAAAACCGAACCGATACCTGTACAAGCAAAGGAGACTGAAACCTTCACCGCCCTGGGGAATGACAGGATCTTCTCCGAGAAACTCCGCGAAGGTACCTACATCGCCTACCGGAGCATGAACGGTGCATGGTTACAGCTAAAACCGAGCGAGAAAGGGAACATCAGATGCAGGGACAATTCGATCTCCATCGAGGGATTGGACGAATTCGTATGCGGCCAACTCCCCCGCAGTCTCGATTTCATCTCAGCAGAGGATAGCTTTTTGATCAAACTCGAAGAATAAACCGCTTACAGAACAGCATTTGAATGAATCGACTAGCGAAAGCTATGGAAAAAGGAGAAAAAAACATGACCAATGTCAGCAGCAGAGCAAGGACCGTTGAACAGCCCAGGGGAGGTTACATCAACCCAAAAATCATGGAGAGAGTACAGTTCGAGGACGGGATTACCCTCAATCCCGAATCGATCGCTCCGGTCACGATGGGCATGATCGTCGATTACCTGACCCGCATGGACCAGGGTTCCTCTCCTGGGGATGCGTTCCACATCGGACTGAGAGGGGCCGAGATGGCAGGCAGGGAAGAAGAAGGGAAAGGCTACGTCGATGGCATCAAGGGTCTCGATGACGAATCAATAAACAACGCCTGCAGGATTGTTTGGTTCGACCAGGTCGTCAGAGCAGGAAGAATAGGATTAGGAGAGCCTACCGATACCGTTGCAAATCATGAGACCTGCGAGAACGTAAGGACTATGGTCTCCCGCGCCAGAGCATTCTTCGAGAAATACGGCCCTGTCGTAGAGGATGCCCCCACGTTCTTGGGAGGGTACACCAAAACCGTCAACACCGGGGACGGGGACTTCGTCACCGAAGACACATTCTGGGATTTCAAGGTCTCCTCAAAAATACCCACAAAGGAGAATACTCTCCAGTTGGCGATGTACTTCATCATGGGGCACCACTCCGTCTGGCCGAACCTGCAGAAACTGACGAAAATCGGAATCTTCAATCCCCGTCTGAATGCGGCGTTCATCCTGGACATGGATTCTCTGGATCCTGAGATCATCAAGAGCATCGAGAGGGATGTCATATGTTACACTGACTGACCGGACAGAAAGCCCGAGAAAGGAAAAGGGGGGGTGTAGCATGGCAGATTACAAGATGAATCCCAAAAGGATGCAGGTTCAGACTAAGAACAGGAAAAGCGACGAATGCCTGAAGAAAGTCCGTATGATTTTCAGCGACAGGGAGAACCAGTTCGAAATCACTCTGGATGCGAAATCATTCAAGGTCCTGCACGAGATCACAAACGACATCATGCACAGAGAGGAGATGAAACATGAGTGTGACGGTTACAGGATAACGGATCCCTGAGTTGAAACGCTTTCAATAAACCATTTTCAAACGCTTTTCAACACGATATGTTTCTGACATTAACTCAACGAATAAGGAAAGGAACGTAAACCAGCCCAGGAGAGAGTTAATCAACTCACAGACACTCTAAACATATTAATTGTCGAAATGAGAAGGTGATAGAATGAAATACTGCCCAACTTGCAAGATTAACCTTGCTGATAACGCACGTATCTGTTATCAATGCGGACGTCGCGCCAGCGTCTACGGACCATATAACCACAGTTTCATGGGAGATTACTACAACTACTCCGATGACAAGTATGATGACGAAGAGAAAGACGAGTGAAATCTTGAAACTGATTTAGCTCTGAGTGCAAGGAATGCAGAGCATACATAGCCACTTTCAGTTACGAGCCCATCTCCGCTGAAAGTTACTGTTAATCTCAGTTTGAACTATTTGAGAACTCGTTATTGCCATAGTTCCCCACCATGTTCATTTATTCAGCACCTATCTGAGCATCCTGATAATCACATAGTTCTGCTCGATCAGAATGAACTTCTGCATGGCGTCCATCAGGTTGTAATCGTTGATGGATGAACATACTTTCCTCTCCTGCACAAGACTGAAGTCGCTCATAATCCCAGATTGGAGGGATACATCAAAGCATCCGGTCTTCAAAATCATTTTAAGAACCAGCATCCCATAACAACCTACCGTTTTTATACCATTCCTGCCCTGGAATGGACGTGTCAGATCTGTCGATACTGGACCGTTCCCTGGGATGCCTGTTCGGAGGTGCCATGGGAGACGCTTTCGGCCACTGCATATGCCACATTTCCAGAGAGATGGTCCTGTTCAAGTATGGTCCCGGCGGACTTCAGGAACCGCTGCTGTCCAACGGAAAGTACTACATCTCCGACAGTACGCAGATGACCCTCCTGACCGCGGACGGTTTTCTCACCAACTATACCCAGGAACATCTGAAAGGTGCCTGCGAACCACTCGCCGACTGCATATACCGCAAATACCGCGGATGGGCGAAAGCCCAAGGCTTCGGCCTGATGACGGACGGACAGGTTGCCGATTCATGGCTACTCAGCGATCCTTCGATGACTGCCAAGCGCTCGCACGACAAGGCCTGCATCGAACACCTGATGGAATATTCCGAACGGGGGCTGCCCGATAAACCGCATAACAATTGTATGTATTGTTCCGGGCTGAAGCGCGTGGCCCCTCTGGGGCTGATCGCCTACGCTCACGGCCATCCGGTAGAGACAGCCATGGAATGGGGAGAGGAAGTGGCGGCATCCACCAACGGCGATCCCCTGGGATGGATTCCCGCCGCCTGTCTGACATCCATAATCTATCACCTATGCGAAGGAAAAGATGTCAAAGCGTCTGTCAAAATGGCAATATTTGACTGCATCATAAGATATGAAGAGAACAGACACATGAAACGGATGATCGAACTTCTGGATCTGGCTGAAGATCTCATCGAGCTGAAACTGTCGGATGCGGGCGGTACTGACGTCCTCTTAGGAATGGGGTCTGCGGCCGGCGCACTCGCCGCAGCAGTGTTCGCGTGCCTCAGACACGCTCATGACCCGATGGGCTGTCTGAGATGTGCTATAAACGTTGACCATGAACCGGATTCGGTCGGTTCCGTAGCAGGCAATATCCTCGGAACCTATCTGGGCATCGCGGAGATAGAGAAAGCTTTCGATATCTCCAAACTCGAATGCCATGACAAAATCCAGATCATGGCGGAAGACATTGTCTGTAAAAGTCCCATCTGGGATTATGGGCCTTCGTATGACCTCTGGGTGACCAAGTACATCGAGTTCAAGGATCCGTATAAGGGCGCCTATCTGCTCTGAACCGAATATAGCTGTCAGCCCTTCTCCGTAAGATGAGTTCAATCTCAGTCGAAACTGTGTTCGGGCAGGAACAGATGGAATCTGGACAGATCGTTCTGGGATGATGTAACCTATACAATCCGCAGATTTAGGTTTATGAGTGTCTTTTCCAACCAATCTTATGCCCTGAATGTCGTTTGTTTTGCCACGGACCTTTCAGAGCAATTATACGATTTTTACCCTCGGTCCAAAATACAGAACGTCATAACCTGCTCAGACTGCTATCCAACTCAAGTACAAAGGCCCTTTGAACTACCGTTGTTATCGAATACATCGAATAATCGAGGTTAACGATGCAGAATACAATCTAATCTTTGCCCAGATTCGTTCTACAAACCGCCTATCTCGTCGTTAGGATTATAATTTGAACATATCGAGGATAGTATTGACCAACGTATTAGTACGCGTTTTTATGTCTTCAACGGTCCATTTGTCCTTATTCACAAGTTCTGTGTTCAATGAGAGTCCGTTCCTATATCCAACATATTTATCATCTTTCTTACGATCTCTCTTTTTCAGGTAATCCATGTTTCCAAGAGCACTGTTATAACCGGTTATCGTAAGATTACCCAATTTGTGACAGTATTTAACGCGATATTCAGAAGCTTTTTCTCTATTTCCTTCAGCTATCATGTCTACCCAACTATCGGGTATATTTTCCCCCTCCGGGAATATATGCTCTATAGTCCAGACATACAGTAATTTACCCCCACTTAGGTTCTGTTTCCAAAGGTCTGTATATATTTCCTGTGTCATGGCTCTTTCGGCAATGGCACAGAGGACGTATCTTGCCACACCAGTATTCTCGAGGTAAATATCTCCCGACAGCTTGTCTTTGAAGTCTTCATCAGATGCACTACGTCCAACAAGGAAAGTGCGAACCTCTTTTTCAATAACGTCTCCTTTCAGCCCTTTATCTGAGATGTTAGATACAATCTCCATGAACATGCGATTGAGGTCACGAGTAGGCGGCGTATCGGTAATGTTCCTTCTGACGAAGAAACTTGATAAGAAATTTGTAATCGATTTGATAGAATCGTCAGTTATTTCGAGGGATTCCTGATTACGTAACAGATAAAGAAGCAACACGTATCCGGTAATACCCTGAATGTGGTTCAGATTACTGAATTCCTTACGGTACTTCTTATTAGCATCCTCTGATACCAGAAATTGCTGATAAATTTCAGCGTTAGTCTTGATATTTTCAAGGAATCCTGGAAGATCTTTGTCAATGAGTTTAACGTAAATATGAAGTAAATTTGATTTGGTTGCCAAATCACCCAATGGATATGTCTTCGTAGAGTCAGAATCTTTGAACGGTTCATTAAGTTCCTTTCTAAACGCATTGTAATTGAAACGGAAGAACCTCTCCTGTGTAGCATAATCATTCGAAATGTACCCAAGAATCTGTTGCCAATTATCAAAACAATCATCCACGTTTATTCCAAAATGCTCTGCTCTAGCCAACGCTGCATTCTTCATCAGGTCAACAGCAGTAAGCGAGGCTCCCCTATTGTTGAGTGATTCGAACATGACGTACGCATCAGCATGAGTATCTACCTCAATCTTAACCAATACTGAATCAATAATCTTCTCTCTGATAGCAAATAATGTTTCCAAAGCGTTCCCACTTTCGTTGATGTCTTCCTCTATCTGCTTAAGAAAGTATGTGTAGCAACGATTAATTATTCTTTGACCGAAATAATTCACCTTGGTGGCATTAGGGAGAAGTCCTGATTCTTTCAACACATAGTAGAAATCCTCACAGTTGTGGTTCTGATCTTGTGGACGCAATATGATGTCTTTCTCAGCACCTTTCAATTTAAGGCACTTCATAATATCAATCATATCAGATTGTTGCAGCTCATCCATCTCGGATTTGTATTCCTTCATTTTTGTGTACAATGCCGCAAGGAAAAGACAAATTGTAGTTAGACGCTGTTGTCCATCAACCACTTCTAACGGAACCACACTCAATGCATCTTTCGATTCAGAAATACAAATGATTGATCCAAGGAAGTACCCTTTATCGTTTTCGAGAAGGTCATTGTAAAGAGCTTCCCAATGGGACTGTCCCCATGTATACTCCCTTTGGTATTTCGGAATGACGTAGTAAGCATTGTTGTTTGTAAGAAATAATCCCCCAATACTGTATTGATTTGCTGACTTGATCATGTTAACTAATGGTAAATTGTGCAAGAGAGATATAGGGTTTTCATTACTACCTGTGTGTCCTTGACAAAATGGTTTCATATCACCTGAAACTGAATCTCTTGAACACTTTTCGAAGGTGTTTTTGCCCAAAAAAAAATCCAGAAGAATCAGTTCCCGAACAGCCACAGCTCCTTCTCCGGATTGAATCCGCAGCCTGCGAGCAAACCCCTGATCTTTTCGGATAATTCGATGAAATCGCCCATGTTCCCCGAGACGGAGAGCTTCATGGTCCCGTCCACCCAGTAGGTCATGTGCCAGGTGGGTCTTAGCTCGAGCGTCTTCGGCTCCCTGTATCCGGCAATCGCCCTCTCGACGGCATCGAGTATCTCGGCGGTCTTCCCGCTGTCTATTCTCATAGACTTCGAATCGAAGACCGGCTTCTCGGGGTTCTTTCCGTGAACGATAGACCCCCATTTGATCAATCCGCTGCGGTAGACGCTCAATGTCTGGATGTCGGAGGTCGCTCCGTCAAGGTACTTTTCGTAATCAGGCACATTAGATGCCAGTTCCACCATAGTGATTGTCATAGTTCTGCACCCCGATCAGACACCATTACGACAGAAAATAAAAAAATATCCGTCGCAGAGAACTGAGCGATGATCTCCGATTCTCGGGCTGGAAGAGGAACCGGTACTATGTGCGCATCAAATTAAAAGACGGTGGGGATACATGGACCTTAAGAAATGTCCGTATTGCAAGGCGATATTGGGGAGAGACCGAGGACATAGTGAACAGGCATGTGTAATTGTCAGGTGAATGATATGGACATCTGCGACCTATTCGAGAGAAGAATCCAGGAATTTTGCAATCGTCACAATCTGAAAGAGCCTTCGATAACCTGGAAAAACGGCGTATTATTGGATTTCCTGATTGATTTCAATCCTATTAAGTATCATGAACCGACGAGCGGAAGGATGATATCTGCGATACCGAGGATCCACGGGCATGGGGATGTGATACCGCATCACATATCGATCGATGTCGAAGGCGTATTAAGATCCGAAAAAGGATTGATCCATGCATCCGAGCTGGATAAACAAAACGGGTCACTGTGGGATATTCTCTCGAAGAAAACCCATAGAGTACTCGGCACTGAAGAAGAACTGATTGAAGGGATAGAGACTATATTGCAGGATATCGGGACGAGACTGTCTTCCCTGGAACACATTCATTGAGATATGATCAAACAAGTGAAAACGGACTTGGCATATCAAATTAGTACCGGATTGCAAGAACAAGTCTCAGCAAATCGGATTATGGTTGGGGCCACTTTCGTGACCCCATTCCCATATCCCTTTGCCGTTGCTTCCGCAACAGGGGCTTTCGTCACTCCAGCGCTCAGCAATATACGGTTTTCCTTTTATCCCTCGGTAATCATTTCCTCAGCATCTCGCTGAGCATCCTGATAATCACATAGTTCTGCTCTATGAGAATGGACTTCTGCATGGCGTCCATCAGGTTGTAGTCGTTGATGGAGATGGTGTTGTGCCCGAGGATCTCCTTTATCTCACACTCGCGGGCCGCGGCGGACTCCAGCGACCTCCGGTTCTCCTTCCCCTCGACAGAATCAAGTCCTCTCTCGGCCAGGATCCTCTGAACAGCCTTCGCCATATCGATCCTGGCGGTCTCCGCCTCGTCCTTCTTGAATAATCCCATTTTCCGTGTCTCCTCCGCAGCAAGCGTATGCTGGGTAATCGCAGGCGGCGTATATGGATGCTTGCGCACGCAATCATGAAGAAGTGAGCCCCTGCGTAACTCTTCTTTAAATACCCGCCGCGGGATGGAATACCTGCGGATGAACCGACGGCCGCAACGGCCGATACCGAGAGGTGAGGATGGATGGAGAACAGAAGGAAAATCGCGCTCTTCCTGTACACGGTCCCCTTCGCGTTCTTCGTCCTGAGGTGTATCGGCGCCGTATCCCCGGACTGGATATGGATCTCGCTGGTCGCGGTGCTGCTGGTCAACCTGTGCATACTGACGACGCTGAACAGGGCAAAGACCGATCAGTGACATGTCTCTTCAAGCGGAGACGGACCGGCAGTCCCTTCGGCTATCACTCCTGTGTCGGGAACGACATCTCCCGTGAGGGAGGAAGACCCGCGGACCCCTGAAGGTCAGGAGACGGCATCGGCTCATCCGCCCCTTCTGCATCGCATGTGATGATTATCCTGCATATTTCACCTCCATCCTGCGAAAAATGTGTGTAATCGCGCAGTAATCGGCCGCGTAAGTCTTTCTTAAATACCTGCCGGGGGATGGTTTCAATGCGGATGATCCGCCGGGAATACGGCCGGACACCGAGACAGGGAATGACGGATAACTAACCGCGAACAGAGAGCCGCGATCCGCCGCTGTACCCTGCCGAGGTGCCCCGGTCCCTCCGCCCGGACCTGACGCGGGCATTCGGCCGCGGCGCGGCCGCAAACATGTGAACCTGATCGCCGACCACACATCGGCGGAGGTCTCCGGCAACGGAGACCCCAACGGAAGCGCCGCCGGCCGTCAATCCTGATATCGGGGGTCCATGATCCCGAGATTAGAAAGACCGGCATGACCCCGCCAAGGGAAGGAAAACTCCCGGATCATTCGCCCTTTCCGTAACCGCAGATCCCGTACATCAGGACCTTCTCCAGTTTCCCGATGATCTCCTCGGAATCCATGTCCTGGACGATGAAGTGCCCCGTGGCCGCCGCGTACGAGAACATGATTATGTACTCGGCGATGAACAGGAAATCGGGGTACACCTTCACGATGGGCTCGTACGCGTCTCCGAGCATCCTCCTGAGCACGTCCCCGCCCGAACGGTACCCCCTCGGGAACCTTATCCCCCTGCTGACGAAGAATAGATACGCCTGTGCCTTGCGGCTGTTGGAACCCAGGTACCCGCAGTACGCCCGCCAGACCTGTATCGCATAGCGGTTCAGACGGTCCACGTCGGGTACCGCCGGCAGCTCCACCCCCTTAAGCACGCTCATGAGCTCGTGGCAGACCTCGTCGAAGCAGGCGAGCATCAGACCCTCCTTGGTCCTGTAGTATCTGAACAGCAGCGACTGGGAGCATCCGACGTCATCGGCTATCTGCGACGTGGAGAACGAATCTCCCTGCTCGGATATCCTGACGATCGCAGCCTCGATGATTTCCTTCTTCTTGTTCGCCATATCAAAGCCTCACCAGGTGCTGCTCGCTTAAAAACAAGTGGTGTCCGCCCACTCACCTTCCACGCTCTGGACACGGATGCAGGTCGATTATGGACGAACGCACGGCGAACATCGGCACCAGGATCAGTACCAGGGACGAGAACATGACCAGCAGCGACTGGCCGAGGGTCAGCCCCAATGTCGGCAGCGAGATCATGGAGGCAAACCAGGCGAAAAGCATGAGGATGTACATCCCGGGCCTCGGGAAGAGGGTCTCCGGACCGCTGAACGTCGATACCATGAGGCCGCCCACCATCCTGTCCCACTTCACATAGAGGCGGAGGTCGCCGTCCATGACGAAGCGGACGGTCTTGGTGCAGTGCGCAGCCCTCACGACCATCCGGTGGGGGCCGTCCGTCAGCCGTATCCCGTATTCCTGTCCGTCCGCGACGTCGAATCGTATCAGGCGGTCGATCTCCGCGGAGACCCTGTCTCCCACCAGATACACGCGCGAGCCCTTCTCATACCTCACAGTAAGCAAACCCATCCCATCACCCTGTATCCCGGAAACGTACCGGGACGTGCAAATAGTCGGGGCAGACCGCCGCCGGATACGGGGGAGATGCCGTTCACCGTGAACCGCCGGAATCGGACGATGAGCCCCGTGACATTCCACGCTGGAAGGGTATTTATCCATGACCTACGCAGCCACTCACCTTTTCCGGGAAAGGTGAGCGGGGACGTAACTCTCGGTTATATAGGGTCCGTGACACTCGTCATACGGCATCGGGATCGCTCCGGACCGCAGTACGGGCATGGGCAGCTACCCGGTTCTGGAGGCTGTAGCTGGAAAATGGGGACCCTATCCGTAGCGGTGGCAGTTCTCCTGGCGGCGGTCTCGGTGTCCGCTCTCTCCACGATAGGCTTGACGGAGAGACCGAAGGATCCGGATCCCTGCAGGGAGGTGTCCATGGAGGAATACCTCCGCATGGCGGAATATTCCGCCGCCGAGGTTGAATCGGGGCTCGGGATGGCGTATGACGACTATTGCGCGTACGCAGGGGAGCTCCGGGGATTGGCATTCTCGGTGGATTCCGGAGACATCATCGCCTGTTCTTCTTTCTCCGAGGCCGGAAGCGGAAGTTACTCGAACGGTTTCGATCTGCATCTCGGCCCCCGGCTGGAGGACGCCGACGCGGGCCTCCTCGCTTGTGCGATAAGGGAATCCCTCCCGATGCTGCCCGCGGGACTCTCGGGAACCGTTGCGGCCGAAGCCATAAGATATCTCGCCGAGAACGATGTGACCGACGGGATAACGCTCCGCTACCGGTGCTGCTGCACCGTATGCACTCCCTACGGCCGATTCGACGTGTACTGGTATCCCCGCATCGTCGGGGCGGGCTCCTACTGAATAAAATCCGTAAAAAAACGGTTCAAATCCGCTAAATTAGACGTAAAAAAACGGTTCAATTACTCAAAAATACCCGTAAAAAAACGGTTCAAATCCGCTAAATTAGACGTAAAAAAACGGTTATTTAAAGAAATACAGTAAGATGATTGTGGGCCCCGTTAGGGGCCTTAGATGGTTTCAGGCTTTCTTCTTCCTCAAGACAAAGAACGCAAGCACTGCCAATATGGCGATAGCGGCGACGATGACGCCCGCGATCAGTGAGAGACTTATGCCTCCGGAGGCGGGAGCGGGAGCGGGCTCGGGAGGGGCGACCGCGAACTGGGAGCAGTGCGCGGTGTCGAAGGAGACAGTCTTGGATGCGGGATCGTAGGTTGCATCGAAGTACTCAGGCTCGTCCCCTGAGAGACAGATGACGCGGAGGGAATCCGCGGTCTGGCCGGCCCTGAGCTCGTAGGGCAGGGTGATCCTCACCTTGTCCCCGCCGAACTGGGTCCACGGCTGTCCGTCGAGGGTGAATGCGACGTCCACCACGACGGTGTCGCTGTCGATGTACCTCTTCATGCTGTCCTTCACATCCGTGACGACCGCTCCGGAAACGGTCAGATCGCCCGTGCCCGCGATCCCCCCGATGATGCCGGCGGGGACCTCCGCGCTCATACCCTTCGTCCTGAGGATCACGGGAATGCCTGCCTCTCCGCTCTGCTTCACCGCGTCGGCAGGGACGTAGGTGCTGTCGGACCACGGTGTCGAGAACACCGCTTCCATATTGGTGACGGGGACGGCGGTCTTCGCATCCTCGGCATAGCCGACCAGCTTGTGGGCCGGGATTATGTCGATGCCCTGGCCCCAGTTGGTATAGCAGACCGCGGCGCTGTCCTCTCCGGTCGGGACATACTCGAACAATCCGTCGGTGTCGAAAAACAACCCATGACAGGTGTCGCAGATATGGACGCCGAGGGAACCTACGGTGCCGTCATCCATGTGGGGGTGGGCCCTGGTGAACTCACCGGGAATATAGGAGAACGTGTAGTTGCCGGTGGGGTTGCCTCCGTACGGCCATAAAATGTATGAGGTGATCGCCGGCGGCACGGTATCTACCGCAGGCCTGACGAATCCCGGGAGGGACTCGCTCTCCCCGTTCACGAACCCAGTCACCGTCACCTGGTAGGCGGGCGACATGTTGATGCAGGAGACGGTATCGCCGACATAGGTTGCATCGAGAGTGGCCTGAGAGATGGAGGCGGTGAGAGACAGGTCGGAATCCACCACATAGTTGTCCGCATCTGCTCCGGTGAGTGCGCACTCGTCCACAGTAACGGGCTTGTCGACCCCGGCGTCCTTATCAGAGAACTTCAGGATCAGGTCGCCGATTTCGACATCGTCACCCACTGCGACTCCCGAAAGGGAGGGGGTGCCGTCGTATCCGGCCGCCGCGGTGCCGTCATATGTCTTATTGAAAACGTAGATGCCCGTGACGGTCAGGTGCTTGGCAGTGATGGAGGCGGTGAGGTTATCGGGCTGGGACAGGACGTAGTTGTCCCTGTCGGCACCCTGCAATGTGAATCCCGGGAAGTACACGGGCTTGTCTATCCCGACCTCCTTGTCGTAGAACACCGGCTTGTAATAGTTCATGATCATTACGGCGTCGCCTTCGATGATGGAGCCCGGCGGCGGAACCGGCAGCTCCATCTGTGCGGAGGTGGTCCCGTCGTACACCTTGTCATCGATGACGAAGTCGAGAACGATTATGCGAGGGGATATGGAGGCGGTCATCGGACCGGGTTGGATAAGGACGTACTTCGCCGCATCAGGACCGCCGATCTCGAAGCTTACGCTGACCTGCTTGTTGTTGCCTGCATACTTATCCTCGAACACGACGGTGCCTTCGCTCAGGGTGACACTGTCGCCCTCGTCGAGGCCGTTGAGGACCGGCGTGCCGTGGATGGTGCCGCCGGTGGTCCCGTCGTAGGTCTTGTCATCGACGGTGAATCCGGAGACGGTCAGTTCCTTGGGGGTGGCGGACATGAGTGCCGGCTGTGCGGACATGGCATAGACGGCGGCGCCCTTATCCGCGACGGGGGATCCGGGGGCATCGGCAATGTCCTCATAATCACTGTCCTGGCACATCACGGCCACAACACAGACGACCATGATCGCCATGAGGCAAACGGTCGGAATTTTCGGATATTTCATCGTCGATCACCCGGATACTATGCCGTCGGTCCGATGTATCGGCCGGCGGCGGAGGATTCCCGTGAATCCTGTTTCTTTAACAAAAATCGTTACGGATGCTATAAAACATTGTGCGGAGAGGACTTCCGAATGGAAATCGGGAACAGATATAGCCGGCCCTTCCGGGCCGGCATGATGATTTAGTGTCAGTACGGATGCCTCTTCGACACCTCTACCAGGGCCTGTATGTTCCTTATCGGGGTGTTCAGCGGCTCCGCGCATCCGGGACCGAAGATGTATCCTCCGTCCTGTCCGGCGTCCGCGAAGCACTTCTCGGCGGTCTCGACAACCTTGTTCACGTCATCCGAGAGCATCACCGAAACGGGATCCAGATTGCCCATGATGGCCATCTTCTTCCCGAAGCACTCCTTCGCCTTCGCCAGGTCCACCTTGTGGTCCAGGCTCATGGCCTTCGCTCCGGTCATAGCAAAGTCAGGAAGCATCGGCGTGGTGTCGCCGCATATGTGCAGCATGGTGCCCACACCGTACTCCTTCTCCCAGTGCGAGATGTTCGCATACAGGCGGTCGCGGTTGAACTTCTTGAACATGTCTTCGTCGATCATGTCCGCAGACGACACGGGATCAGTATACACGACATAATCCGCATCTATCTCGGCCAGCTGGGCGCTCACGATGTCCCTCGAGAAAGCGGCACCCCTGTCGATGACCTTCCCGATCTCGTCGGGGGACATCAGCAGCCCCATGATGGTGTTCTCCATGCCGTACAGGAATCCTGTGGTAGTAAGAACACCTTCGCACCAGACGGGCATCATGACGTCCGGGCAGGCCTTCCTCTGGGACTTGAATATATCCAGCACGTACTTCCTGAAGTTAGGCGAAGCGGCGGGATCGAAGGGGTCGTAGAGGTACTTCTCGACGGCGTCGTCCACCGATTGGAAGTACGTGGACTGCAGAGAGCCCTGGTCGTTGTCCGGCAGCTTCACCTCGATACCAGGCAAATCCATGAAGATCCCCTTGGTCTCCTGGGGTCCGAAGAACATGTCCTCGCCGGTGGCGGCGACCCATTCCTTCATCACCGAAGCTACCAGCTCGGGATTAGCTCTGCATTCTTTCAGGGTGTGTCCGGTGTATCCGAGCATCGCCGCGTTTCCGAAGTCGCAGACGGGGGCGCGGTCGGGAATCTCTCTTCTAAAAACGGCCAGTCCGCGTTCGCGAGAAGTCATGACTTTAGTGGACGTTTTGGTCACCGTATTTAAAATCGGGTTGGAGAGTATATAAATGAAGCCGCTTACGGGAGATTCTGTTCACTATCGTTATTGAATTGTGAGGGAGATATATGGGAGATGTATCTACAAACAAATCCTAACAAGAACACCAAACAAAGACTCTGTTTCAAAATAGACATTCTAAAAACGATTGATTTACGACTGGATAATGAGGAAATGCGACTATGACCCTTCCATCTTATGCAAACTCATAAAGCTATTGAAAAGCTTTCTTTTCACAGATTTCCCGGGGATGTGAATGAGTTCCTTCGTCTCTCAGAAAGTTCAGAAATACCAAAACGATCGTTCGTTCAAAAAGATCCAGAAAAAAGCGTTATCTGGCGATATTGAAGCTCAATATGATCTCGGAATGATGTATCTCAGAGGAGATCAAATTGAAGCCTCTCTTGAAAAGGCAACGGAATGGCTGGGCAGATCGGGCAGAGGAGGATTCGAACCTGCACAGATGGCTGTAGCGGAATTATGCGAAAACGGCCAATACTTTACACCAAACTACGATTATTCCTACAAATGGTATGAACTTGCTGCTCTCAATGACAATCCTCGGGCATTATTCAAAATAGGCTGTTTTTCTGTAGAGGGGATAGGCACTAACAAAGCAGTGAAGCGCGGGATAACCCATCTCGAAAGCTCTGCCAGACAACATTATCCGGAAGCGTCTCGTTATTTGGCAGAGATGTACTATCTCGGAACCGATGTACCAAAATCCTTTGATCTGATGGAAGAATGGTTTGGTAAGGCATACAATGACGGACTGAACAATATTGGGGAGAGAATTATTGAGCTCTATGATCTTGAATCCGCTTCCGGCAATATAGATGCAACAGGACGTATAGCAAAAATTTATGATGCTGGCTCATTCGGAATTAAACAATCCCCTCTGACCGCATTGAAGTATTATCAGACACTTGCCGATTCCGGCGACAGCTTCGGACAGTTCCGTTACGGATCCGCTCTCTTATGTGGAAACGTCCTAAGAAAGAATGTACAATCAGGATTGAAATACCTTGTTAATTCGGCTGAACAGGGAAATACCGATGCCCAATTGATGATTGGCCGTTATTTCTTAGATTCTAATGATACAGAGAACGCAATAAAATATCTAAAAAAAGCATCAGAATCAGGGAGACTTGAGGCCAATATATCTCTCGGAGACTACTATCTCGAAAACAAAAACTGGGATGATGCCCTTAAATGGATTCTAGCTCCTGCTCAAAAAGGAGACGGCCAATGTGCCCACCTCGTCGCCAAATGCTATTTCGGCAAAGGAGATTTGAAAGAGTCTGCAGACTGGTATATGAAAGTCCTGAATCAGCTTGAATACAGCGAAAAAATAGCACTGGCAGAAATGCTTGAGAAGAAGTTGAATGATTATCCTCGGACCGTGGGGGTACTATGGACGATGGTTGATACCGTTCCAGAAATCGTTGATCAACTGATTCGGATTTATGAAACAAAACTCGACGATAAAGAAGGCCTGGCAAATGCGTATGTGACATCAAATTCCCCAGCCAATCTGGTTAAAGCCGGCCAAATATACGAGAACGAATTGTATGATTACGGTAAAGCAATCAAGACATACAAAAATGCCGTTATCCTCAATAGTTCGCTAGAAGGAACCCTTTACGAACACATTGCTGAAATCTACGACTACGAACTCGACGATCCCCGCAGTGCGGCAGAGTATTATGAAAAATCGCATCCGAATACAGAAACGTGCTACCGCCTCGTAGAAATCTATCTTAATAACTTGAATCAACAGGAAAAAGCCGCGGATCTATTATGCAAGTTGGGCGGAGAGGATAATATGATACGTGCAGCTGACCTGTATTATACATCTGGAAGATTCGTTGATGCCGCAGGAATATTCGAAGATCTGGGGGACAAGGAGTCCTTACTGAGGGCCGCAGATATCTACCGCGTCCATGGCGATCCGGGAAAAGCCGCTAAACTATATGAAAAAACAGATGATTTCGAAATGGCAGCCGAATGCTATGCAGAAACATGTGATTTCGAAAAAGCGGCTGAATTGTATCTTCACTGCGCCCAAAGAGGTTTCGAGTTCGAGAACGAATTCAATCTTAAAGCAGCTGAAATGTTCGAAATGGAGGGAGACAGGTATGGATCTTCCAATGCGTACAGAAATGCCGCTAACATTTACAAACGCTTTGGGGGCGAGCATGATTTGGATGCGGCAGAGTTGTATGAGAAAGCCCAGGATTACAGAGATGCTGCCGACACGTATTACGAGTATTCCCGCTACAAATGGGGTGGTGACATAGATACAGCCCTCAAAGCATCTGAACTGTATGAAAAGTCTGGAAATTGGTATCAGGCAAAAAACATTCTTGAAAATCTCGCTGATCAAAACTGCATTGATGCCATGAAAATGCTTGCCGAGCATTATGAGTCTGAATTTGAAGATAAAGAGGCCCTGCTATGGTATCGTAGGGCTGCCGACGCGGGAGATGGGGATGCTGAGAACAAAGTAAGACAGCTCGCAGGTTCCGGATCTGATGAGGAAAGGTATTGATATGGCTACGAATGAATCGCTCGAAAATATGAAATTCATATCGGCAGGAAGCGTGGAATACTCCGTATTAATGACCAATCTCAACCCAGAGATTTCTCGGAAACCTTTGCCTCAGCCTACTAAAGATCCCTCATCCAGACAGGTTGAAGCAAAAACAGCCCACAAGAAAGCAAATAAAACAAACAAAAAAAACACTTCTGTACAGTCTGGTTCTTTACCTAATCAAAGAACTAAAACTGACAATAAACCCTTTTCGACATCGATGTCCGTTAAATGGGGTGAACTTACTACTCGCTTCAAAGGCTGGAACTATTTCCTATTCTCTTTGATACTTGTGTTCGTGATTGCTCCCATTTATACGGTGGCGATTTCAAGTGATGCGACGCAGGGTTTGGCATTTGCTTTGGCCATACTGATTCTTTCAATACCAGGCATAGTCATAATGGCCATCGACATAGATGCCTTGATCCCAGACAAGTATCTAGTGATTATACTCCTGCTCGGAGCATCGTTCTTAGCATATGCTACGGTTATAAATCTATACAACTACGCACCCGCTTTAGTAGTCATAGTAGGTCTTATCGCCTCTGCATATACTCGCCTTACAAAATATCCCAAATCTGTAAGCAAATGAAAACGACTTCGAGTAGGGGCAATTTCATTCTTGGTTGTCGAGGTATGTCACTTTCAAGTTTCAATAAGGATACAGATACGACAAGTTTCAACATGGAGATGAATCAATGACTTCGAGATTCAACGTAAGCAACACAGTCTACCCGCTGCTGGCACTCATATGCACGGTATGTGTGGTGGCGGTATCGGTGGTTAACGTGGAAAACACACTTCTTTCCCAGCACCAGAATACTGTGCAGCAAACTGAGGAGAGCAATCAATGGAACTCGCAGATCGATGCTCTGAACAACTACGGCGGAGTCATCTACTATGGCACCGCGAGTTCCCTGGAGATGAACGATGTTAAAAAATTCCAATACAGCAAGGAGTACTGGGACAGCCATGCCAATGCCGAGCACCAATCGGGTAATTATGCCTACAAGGTGACCGTGTCAAAGACCTTGCTTACGGTGGAATGGAAGTCATGGAATTACACCAACACGAATGAGTCGTCATACTACAGCACCAGCTATCACCATGTGGCTAACTTCAAGGACAACTCGATGTCGATTCCCATAGAGTCGATACGTTCCATAGCTGTCAGCCATGTAGGAAAGGCATAACTAGAATCCCAGAGGCTACACGCAGTATAGAAATTGATTAAACTAAATGGAGCGATGGGTCTATCTACCCATCGCTTCAGGTTCCTGATAGATCTACTAAATCCGCATGCTTTTTTTCAAAATTCATGAAAAATACGGTACTGATTGGATTTATAACGTGATAAAATACTTATTGGGCACAATCCCCTCTTGGATACATGAACAGTACTGCTGTAATCGCGGTAATAGCCGTGGTAGCCGTTGCCGGAGTAGGCGGCGGCGCATTCTTCCTCATGAATAACGGAGGAAATGAAGCCACTACCTATTCCGTGACATATGATCTCGACGGTGGATCAGGTAATGCCCCCGTTCAGAAGGCAATGAAAGAGGGCGAAACATTCACCATTGCTTCATGCGAAGCTTCGAAAATAGGTAACACCTTTGCCGGTTGGTCGGACGGAGAAAAGTCCTATGTCGCAGGATCCACGTATACTGTAGGAACCAGCAACATCGTTCTCAAGGCCATCTGGAACATTGCTTCATATTCCATCGTTGCCCCGAAATCTACGGCTGGTTACGCGGTAACTGCTGAAAACGCTACCGTCGAATACAATCACTCCTACACTTTCACTGTGGATATCGCTGACAAATACAACGGAGACGTTACCGTCCTCGCAGACGGAACACATGGAAATATAACTACCAGCAAGACCGGGAACACAACCACGGTAACTATCCCCGAGATTGCGTCGGATATCTCCAATATCTCTCTGAGCGGCATCACCGAACTCGGAATCGGCACCCATTTCGATTACGTGCTCTCCGGCACCTGGTCATACAATGCACAGAACGGAACAATCGAAGGCACGTATAACTTCGAATATGTGGCACAGAATTCCGAGGATTTCATGTTTGCCAACACGATGGTTCTCAGGTTGATGAATGGTGAAACGGTCGTAACCGAAAGCGACACTACCGACAAACCTCAGTTCATTTTCGGAAACCTTGATTATGCGGACTATTGCTTGGATGTGAAGAAAGGAACATCTGCCGGAACGGCCGTTATTGTAACCATTGACGGTCAGAAAACCCTGGACAAGTACTCGCTCGTAAACGGCACCATGACCTACACTTACTTTGTAGATTCTACATCTAACATCCTGTATAGGATTTCGGGCGAAGGTACTAACGGTTCAATGACGATGAATATCATTTACGACCTGGGAGAATACGAGATTCTTTCTGAATCCCCTTATGAACCATCGGAAAAACTGACCCAGTATGCTGTTATGGGCGTTACCGGCACCCATTCGGGAAGGGCGCTATCGGGAACGATGACTGTCGACTGTTGGGCGGAATCACCTACTCAGTACATCAACAAGACCATCTATGACATCAAGTACACCGATGATTCATCTGCTTTCCAAGTCGGTGAAGAATATGAATTAAAAGACGACGATGAAGACGATAGTTCACTTCCACCGACAGGTGCTATCAGAGGCGAAGATGTCGTCATGATGACCGTGGACGGTGAAAAGACCCTTCAAGTATGGTCCTACACCGAGAACACTAATAATTACACACTCTACATCGGAATGAATGGCGAAGAGAAAGTTCCTTATCGGATGATTCTGGAAATTCCTACTCTCAATATACAGGTAACTTACAACTTGACCGAATACGTCGTCGTAGAGTAAACGTTTTACCCGCCCCTCGGGGCGGGCCTTTTCACATCGCGTGTCCCCTTCTGCAGCCGTTCACGAAGCCGTTGAAGTACTGTGTCTCGTCGTTCCTGACGGCGCTCACGAAGTACCTCATGTCGCTCTCGGGCTTGTCCTCAAGATGCACCTCGGCGGCGGGGATGGTCCAGTTCCAGCAGATGCCGGATTCGTCCTTGAACGATACGCTGATCTCGCACGTGGTGTACGGCACGAAGGCCTTGGACTGCTTCGTCTCCTTCCTGAACACTCCCTTCTTCGCATCCGTCTCCACAGTCTCGTACTGCGGCTCGTAGCACAGGGTGAACCTGTACACGCAGCAATGCATGGTGCCGGAGACGTAGTCGCCCGCCCAGTTCTTCAGGTCCACCAGCGGGACCTTGTCCTCGGGGGTGCGGGACTGCATCTCCAGAGGGGTATCGTTTACTGTAACCATGACGTCCTCTATCTTCTGATTGAAGTAGTAGTTTCTAACGGTGTCCATGTGAGTAATAATCTTCACATTGGCGCTATATACCAAATGAAGCTCGATGTTCACCTTCCGGGAACCGGAACCGATAACTTCAGACATGATTTAAGTATATACTATTCCAAATAAGTACAATTATGTGTACATGTTCGAAAGATGTACAATATCAATATTTAACACACCTAGTACCCATTTCAAAACCCCATCCGTCACGGCGCCACGCAAGCAGAAAGGAGCGGTTTCCGCCGGTCCGCGTTACAAATTATTAAAACCGCGGGCGCGGTTTCTTATGCATGAGCTTCCGCTGGACCTTGATGGTGGTTTCCGCAGTGCTGGCAGTGGTATGCGTGTTCATGATCTGCGACGCAGACGGCTCGGACGCAGATCCCACCCCTAACAAATGCGGTGAGGACCTGTACTGGAGCATGTCTGAAGGATGCGCCACATTCACGGGATCCGGCGACATGTGGGATTATGCCCCCGGCGATGCACGCGGATGGCAGGATTGCAGCTCGGTGATTCTGCCCGAAGGACTTACCAAAATCGGGAATAGTGCGTTCGAAGGTTGTACACATCTCGCATCCGTGACCATCCCCGACTCGGTTATATCCATCGGGGATGATGCGTTCTGGAGTTGTGCATCCCTCGCATCCGTGACCATCCCCGACTCGGTTATATCCATCGGGGATTATGCGTTCCGGGGTTGTGCATCCCTCGCATCCGTGACCATCCCTGACTCGGTCACATCCATCGGAACCTATGCTTTCAAAGGATGCAATTCACTCACAACGCTTTACATCCCGTGCAACAACCCCCTGGGAATCACTGCAAATGACAGTGTGAACAACGGGGGGATTTCTCAGAATGTGGACGGAGACAATCTTTTCCCGATTCATGACTATTCCGCCACATACACTTGGGCGGATGACGGTTCGGCCTGCACGGTGGACATTGCATGCTCCCACGGCGATACCGAGAACCATCAGGAACATCCGGAGGTCGCCCATACGGTCAAGATCCCGCCGACGGAGACCGAGATGGGTACCACCACCTATTCCGTCTCCGGAACCTACGACGGCTTCGCCTATTCCGACACCAAGGACGTGCAGGACATCCCGGCCACAGGAAAGCCCGGCGGCAGTAACGACAACACCCTCCTCTACATCGCCGCGGGCGGTGCGATCGCTGCCGTGGCCCTGATCGGCGGAGCGTTCTTCCTCCTTAGACGTCCCTGAGAACATATATTCGTTCGAAGGACGCCGTCCCCGCTTCCGATACATGTCCGAGTGCCGGTTCTCCCTCCGGCCGTCATATCGGGGACAATACGCTCTTATGGGTCCACACCCATATTCCTTCATGGCCGGGGACTTCGAACGCGTCACCCTCTGCAGCGATGGGAAGTACCGCTGGGTATACGAGAAGGACCTCTACCGCGACCTCTCCGTCCTGTTCCTGATACTCAAGATCTTCGGGGCTATATCGGTCTTCATGGGATTCTTCATACTGGTCCTCGACCGCGACGTGAAGGCCGCCCTGTTCCTGACAGGGACGATGTTCCTAGTAATGGCCGCCCTCTCGGTCATAGGGTACTTCGTCTACGCCCTGATGATGGGCGGTTCCTACTGCGTGACTTTCACGATGGACGAAAGGGGTGTAGAGCATGCCCAGCACGCCAAACAGGTGGAGAAGGCTACGGCGATCTCGCGTCTCACGGTACTCGCCGGTGCCCTCTCCGGGAACCCTACGGCCGCCGGCATCGGTTTGGAGGTCCGCACCCGCATGTACAGCGAGTTCCGCAAGGTGAGATACCTCTCCCTCGACAGGAGGCACAACACCGTCCACGTGGACGGGAACGAGGTCTACACCCCGGCAGAGGACCTCGACATCGTGTGGGAGTTCATACGTGCACACTGTCCCAGAGCAGATTGCCGTTGACGTGTGTCATGATTATATATCTCGGCCGACGTCTTTTACTTATGAAATCCGCCCCCGCCGGTTATGAAAAAAATCATGTTAAAAGATGTGCGGGCTTGCTGGTTCGGTGTTCTTCCTCCTGAGGAAGAGGTGACTGCCGGGAGATCAATCCGACATCTTCTCAGGCCGGTGCCGGTCTCCCCACTCACACATTCCGTCAAGCAAAGGTATCAGGGACCTGCCTGTCTCGGTCAGGGAATACTCGACCTTCGGCGGAATCTGCGGATACATCTCCCTGTGGACCAGGCCGTCGGTCTCCAACTCCTTCAGTGCCGTACTGAGGGTTTTGTCAGAGACTCCCGCGATATATCTCTTCATCTCGTTGAACCTGACCGATCCGAACTCCATCAGCGTGTAGAGGATGGTCATCTTGTACTTCCCGCTGATGAGCGATAGGGTGTAACTGAATCCAGTCTTGCATAGTTCCTCGTCCGCGATGCATCTTGCCATAGCACTTTCCTCAAAGTTAGTATATGAATCAACTGTAAGTACACTACTTAATTACACGGATTGCTTCCGCACATATATGAGGTCTACCATCGCAGAATACAAAGCGGTCGAAGAAGCAGCCATGAAATTCGTGAAGAGCGTCGCCGAGGGCGACAGCAGCTATGCCAAGAAGCTCTTCACCGACGATGCTGTTCTCTTCGGTTTCCTTGACGGAAAACTCGAGCACGGATCCATCGAACAGTTCTATCACAACGTCGACACCGTCTCCGGCGGAGAAGCGTTCAAGGCCAGGGTCGACGTTATCGACATCGAGGAATCCCTCGCCGTAGTCAGGGTCCTGGAGGAAGGATGGGGAGGAAGGATCGATTTCACCGATTATCTCCTGCTCCTCAAGATGAACGGCGAATGGAAATGCGTCGCAAAGGCATACAACCAGAACTCGAACACGATACAACCCGAGTATGACAGATGATCCTTGATTATCAATCAAACTGCAGTGCCGGCACAACAAACCCATTACCAGAAATCTGTTCTGGGTATTCGGATCATAGTTTTTACCGGTGCCCTGCATCGAAGGAACTGCGGAAGCTTTCCGAAGTATTCGGCGATGGTTGTCTTGCCGACTTGGCGCTGTCCCTTCAGTACCAGACAAAGATGGTCGTGCTCCATCCATGATTTTAGTTTCGAAAGGAGCTTACGTTTGAACATAATTGTTGTGCGTCTGGCACTATTAATAATCTGCAGAAACACGGTCGTTTTGCACGAAAAATCTGCAGAAACACGATTGTCAAGTTGATAAGAATCGGCCTCTTTTTAGCCTGAGTCGTACCGAGAGGATAGAGATGCCGAACTCGGACACAATAGATTATAGTCCGGGAGATCCAACCCACATCCAAACGAAATCGAGGTTCTGAAAAATTAACAAATTAACTGTAATATTGGCCCTTTATAGATTCCGTAACCGAGTAATCAACCGGCGATTCAAATTGGAAAGCAAATCGGAAATCGATGGACAAGAAAACAGTGACGGAAATAAGAAAATTGATCTGACCCCGGACGTAATCTTCAGTTTCTTTGTTCACAAAACAGAGGTCCTCTCGAGACTTCTCAAGGACAATATCACGGAATTAGGAGACCTGGAGCCAGAGGAAATCAAGAAATTCCTTGATTGCGACGAATCGAATCCTGAGCAAGTCAATGGAAGGGAGACGATTTACAAGACGCCGGATAGGAAGAGAATCGAATTGGATTCTGTCTTCGATGTCAGAATTCCCGGCAAAGAGGGCAAGGAGATAACCGTCATCGTGGGTGTCGAAGGACAGAACAATCCCTACCCTGGATACCCCATCATAAACAGGGCGTCTTTTTACCTTGGGACCATGATTGCAGCTCAAAAAGGGACCGTGTTCAACGGAAACAATTACGGGAAGCTGAGAAACACCTATAGCATCTGGTGCATGCTTGACCCGAAGCACGTTGACCAGAATACCGTGATAAGTTACGGTTTAGTCCGTAAGAAACCAAAAAGAGCCAATTCGTCGTTCCCAAAGGAAATCGGCTTCTTCAACTTGGTTTTCTTGAACGTGGGGGAATACAAAGAGGGGCTGCCTACGGCTCTGGAAACAGCGGATATTCTTTTCTCGAAAATGGATGGAGAATCGCGGAAAGAATTGGTTCGGAACAACTTAAATATCACGCTTTCCGATGAAGAATTGGAGGGTCTCGAGAAGATGAGTACGCTTGCACAGGACAAATACGATCACGGTTACTACGTAGGCCAGATGGAGAATTCCGTCAGCAATGTTCTATCAGCGGTAAGATTCACAGGAAAGTCTGTGGACTATGTTCTGGACATGCTCGGCATCGCTACGGAAATCCGTCCCGAAGTCAAGAAGAGAGTGGAAGAACAGCTTTCCTCCGAGGATGTGCAATCAGCGTGAAAGATGTCAAGATTACCGTTATGCGCATCTGCGAACACAAGGACCTCATAGAACTCTACGAGAATCCTATCGAGCATGCCTGCGATATGAAAGTGGGGTTGAGTTTCGTCTCGAAGAACGCCGAGAAGCCCGCCGGAATGTGCGACTCCGCTTGGAGGGTCATGCACCCTTATGTGATGACCCTGGCCTGCGGAGGAGGAGACTTCTTCGACGGATGGATGAAGGACCCACATTCAGCCATGATTAGCTGCGACGACGGCTTCAGACCCGTTTCTTTCTATCTCGAGACCATCGAATGAAACGACTGCCTTTTATCGTACCGTGTGCATCCCGTGCCTATGAATTCCTGTTGCGGAATGGAGGATGCTGAATGACAGAACTCTCGGTTCGTCCCGTCACCGAAGGCACTTCCGTCGCTGATTTCGTGACGGAACTCTACACCGAGGCCTTCGACCGCCGCATGCAGGTGCCCGTCTCCAATCTCTTCAAGGTAAGCGCCCTGCACAAGGCCGACTTCATGGCCGTCTTCGACGACGACCTCTTCGTCGGGTTCTACTACGTGTACCTGCACGGGGACAATGCCTTCCTCTACTATCTCGCGGTCTGCGGGAGCATGAGGTGCAGGGGATACGGGACGGATATCCTCGACATCATCAAGGACACCTACTACCCGAGGTACAGGATCGTCCTGTGCACCGAGGCCCCCCTGGTGGACGACAAGCTCGTGAGCTCCAGGTACCGTAGGCTCGCTTTCTACTCCCGCAACGGATTCATCGACACCTTGTACAAATTCGAATCCGTCGGCGTTCGCTACGAGGTGCTCTACTGGGGCCCCAATTGGGAGCCCGAGAACATACAGGAGATCCTCCGTTCCTTCCGCCGCAACTGCGGATTCAAACGCTGAGCTCAGTTTCCGGAGGGATTGCTCTCCCAGAAGACCAGCTCCACCCTGGTGTTTGGATCGAGGTGCTGGTTCGAATGGGCATGGATGTTCATGGTGATCTGCCCGGACGAGCTGATCCAGTTGGCCTGCGGGGGCATCTGGGCGGGATCCTTGGAATGAGCAGCGGCACCGCCGTTCTGGTAGCACACGATGGTGTGCACCCCGTTGCCGTTGTCGTTGAGGGGCAGTCCAACATAATCAAGCTGCAGTCCCGTGCCCGTGACATGCAGATCGATGGACTGGTTCTTGGCCGCCGTATATGTGATGAGGATTACGAACTTCATCCCCTGCTTGATGCCGAAGGAAACATCTATCTGAGGGTTGGCGCTTCCGGAAGGCGCTATCCCGCCCTGATCGTTCAGCTTGTTCTCGATGGCAACGCTCTCGTGTCCCTCGACAGTGCCTCCGTCGGTCAGGTTGCAGGCGCTGGTCCCCGATCCCACGGTGTCCCCTTCGTTGGTGTCAATGAGGTTGTCGAGGGCGGTGTTGTTGGTATTGATCCTGATGAGCTTGTCGGAGTACAGGACGTTGCCCACCCCGTCACCGTCGGCCTTCAGCTGCAGGGCAGCGTTGAGGCTCGTAGGTGCCGAGATGCTGTCATAGGTGATTTCGGCGGTGAGATGGATCCTCGTGGCATATCCCGGGGCGAACGAGTTGCCGGCGGTGCCTACGGTCTCCACGCTGAAACTCACGTCGCTGTATCCTGCGCCGGGGGTGCAGGTGGACACGAGGTCGAGGGTGTAGCTCGAGAGAGCGTCGGGTGAATCGGTCCACAGGCAGACATACAGCCTGTCGCCAGGTGCCAGATCCAGGTCGTCCTGGTTGATGATGTAGTGCACCGTACTTCCGACGGTGACGGTGGTGTAGCTGACACCGACGCTGCCGATCAATGCCTCCGCATCGGTGAAATCGCCGCGGTTCTCATCGGTCAGCTCAATGACGTTATCGATGGAACTGCCGGTATACTTGCAGATTCCGAGCGAGTAGTAGGAGGCCCCGACCGAGTTGTCGGAGACGGAGAGGTAGCTGTCGTACGAACCGGCGGCGTAGGCCGGCAGGACGGGGATGAAGAGCATGACCGCTATGACCGTCGCCGTAGCAGTTGCACAGAATCCGGTAGCTCTCGTCCTCTCACCTCCTGTATATAAACAGATGGGTGTCCCAATGTACAGATATAAAGGTAATGTAGACAGAATTTATACAGCCAATCTAAAACATCAGTTAATAATAAAACAACACTTTTAGTAACAAAACCAATCCAACGTTTTCATAACACTCCCGATGCGTCGGGGGAATCCCTTTTATCCGTGCCGACCGATTACGTGGCGATAAAATGAGCGAGTGCAACATCACCGTCGACCCCGGAGTATGCAAGATGAACGCCAAGATCCACGCCGAGCCCTCGGAGGATATGATGAGCGTCGTGGTCACCATCGACACCCCCTGCAAGATGGTCAAAGCCTTCGCCGAGGCCCTCAAACCCGTCGGGGCATACGACGAGTTCACCCTCCCCATGGTGCAGAACCCCGTGTACATCGCCGCGAGCGAGCACATCACCCACTCCGCCTGCCCCATCCCCTGTGCCGTCCTCAAGGCCATCGAGGTCGCAGCCGACCTCGGACTCAAGAGGGACGTGTCCTTCAAGATCGAGTGAAACCCCCTTCCGCCGGTATCCCCGGCGGGTACTTTTTTTGCCTTTAAGGAACGCTAACTCTACTTTTTAGGTAGACCTAATAATGTTACGTTTTTGATTTTCATATACCTAATCAGTTAACATGCATTGGTTTTCCGAATGTCTGGGTCATAGGATTATCATGAAGTTGGATTACATAACCAACTATTATATAGCGCAACCAAATGTCCAACCGATATCGGTATGTGTGAAACCCATCCCACTGCTGGATGGATAAACGGAGAATTCAAATGCACATTATGGAAGGATACCTCGAGCCCATCTGGTGCCTCGTATGGTTCATAGTCATGATCCCCTTCTTCTACATCGGAGTTGTAAAACTTCGTCAGATTCTCAGGGATCACCCCGATCAGAAGATGATCGTCGCCCTCTCTGGAGCGTTCATCTTCCTGATCTCTTCGCTCAAACTGCCGTCCGTTACCGGATCCAGTGCCCACCCCACCGGAACCGGAATCGCCGTCGTCTTCTACGGTGTCGGAGTCTGCGCAGTCCTGTCGACCATCGTTCTCGTATTCCAGGCACTTCTCATCGCCCACGGAGGATTCACCACCCTCGGAGCCAACTGCGTCTCCATGGGTATCATCGGTCCCCTCTGCGGACTGATCATCTGGAAGCTTCTCAGGAAGGCCGAAGCAGGCGTCTTCGTCTCCATGGTCGCAGCAGCCGCTGTCGCTGACTTCATGACCTATGTCGTCACCGCCATCCAGATGACCCTGAACGTCGTCACCGCAAACAACGCCAGCTTCGTCGACGCATTCGTCGACTTCATGTCCGTCTACGCGGTCACCCAGATTCCCCTCGCAATCATCGAGGGTCTCATCCTCGGAATGTTCGCCCAGTACCTGTCGACCACCCGTCCTGACGTGTTCGAGATCGCCGACAAGAACAAGATCAACCCCTTCGCCAAGGAGGAGTGAGCAATGGCACTCAGCAACAACCAGAAACTGTACATCGGATGCTTCGCCGCCATCATCGTGATGAGCGTCGTGTTCCTCGCATGCGTCAACGGCGACTTCGGAGGTTCCGACGATGCCGGAGGAGGAGTCGCGGACGACTACGGATACGAGGCATGGACCGGAGATATCCTCACCATCATCACCGGCGACCCCAACTACGAGCTCCCCGGAGAGACCGAGTCCCTCCTCTTCGCAGTACAGGCCGCCATCGGTGCTATCATCATCGGCTACTTCATCGGCTTCAACGCCGGACAGAAGAGGGCCGGTGCCGGCAAGACCGATACCGAACAGTGAAACCATAAGGAGCGGGGAACAGGATGTCAGAGCAAGCGCAGATGGATGCGATTGCATACAGCTCCAAGATGCTCGACTGGTCCCCGCTCGGAAAACTCTTCTTCGTCATCTGCCTGCTGATCGTGGGACTCCTCACCGACAGCATTCTCGTCACACTCATCACATTCACCATCGGACTGATCCTGATGGGCTATTCCACCCACTTCAGGGTCCCTCTGATCCTCACGCTCGCCATCGGCGAGGCCATCCTCATCATGATCCTCGGAAGCGGAATGATATCCATCATGGGAGACACCAACCAGCCCGCCCTCTGGGACGGCAAGTTCCTGTGGTTCACGGTGCACATGACCGACGCCAGTTTCCAGAAGGCCTGGGTCATATTCTTCAGGGCCATCGCGGGAGTCACCCTTATGTTATCTTTCGCATGCTCCACGCCGATCCCCCACCTCGCCCACGCCCTCAGGTCCATCAAGTGCCCCCCGGAGATCTGCGAGCTCATCGTCCTCATCTACAGATACGCGTTCCTGCTCCTGGAGCGCTTCCTCATCATGCTCGATGCGGCCCAGTGCCGCCTCGGCTACAACGGCGCCATGACCACCGTCAAATCCTACGCCGGAGCAATGACCGGCACCTTCATCTTCTCCCTCGAACTCGCGGAGAAGTCGGAAGCATCACTCGCCTGCAGGAACTACAGGGGATACTTCCCCATCTACCGCATGCCCCAAAAGATGGGAGTCAAGTGGTTCGCAATCACCATCGTCCTCGCGGTCGCCCTCTACCTCATCGGCAGGGAGACCGCGGGATGGATCGACATGACCGCAATATTCGCACCGTACATGGGGTGGTAAGACGTCCAACATATTCGAAGTCAGGAACGTATCATTCATGCACCACCCCGGCCTCCCCAAGGTCCTCGACGGATTCGACCTCGAGGTGGAGGAGGGTTCCCGCGTCGGCATCCTCGGAGCCAACGGCGCAGGGAAGACAACCTTATTCTACACCCTTACGGGAGTATACAAGCCACAGGAGGGGGAGATCCTCTTCCGCGGACAGCCAATACAGTACACCGCCGACGGACTGACCGAGGTCCGCTCCAAAGTATCCGTCGTCCTGCAGAACCCCGACGAGCAGATGTTCTGCACCCTCGTGGAGGAGGATGTGGCATTCTCCCCGCTCAACATCGGCATGGACCGCGACGAGGTGGAGGTGCGCATCGACAAGGCCCTCCGCGACGTCCGCATGTCCGAATACCGCAAGCGCCCCCTCCAGCAGCTGTCCGGGGGCCAGAGGAAGAGGGTCGCCATCGCCGGTGCCCTCGCCGTGGACCCGGAGGTCATGATCATGGACGAGCCCACCGCCGGACTCGATCCCCAGTCGTCCATGGAGGTCATGGAACTGGCCGAGAAACTGCACCTCCGCGGAGTCACCGTGCTCATTTCCACCCACGACATCGACCTCGCCTACGGCTGGGCCGACAGGATCAACGTCCTCCGCAACGGAAGGAAGGTCTATTCCGGTAATTCGGAGGACTTCTACTCCGACCTCGAGAACGTACACCTCTGCGGCCTCCTGCCGCCTTCGACGTTCAACATGAACAGGGAGGTCTCCTCCATGAGGGGTCTCTTCCCCGCACCCTATCCCCACAACTCCTGCGAGTTCCTCGCCAAGTTCGGCGACAAATGCAACGCGGGACGCATCTTCTGCGTTCCCTACAAGGAGGGCACCGGCCTGTCCGAGAGGCATGCGGAGGCCGCCCGCGAGGCCGGTCCCGAGGCTAAGATCGGAGTCTACGGACCCGACTCCCGCAACGCCCTGAACGCCGAGAGGATCGACTTCTACTTCAACGGCATCGACTCCTGCTTCAGCGAGGCGGTGCTCGGCAGGGACTCCGTCCTCATCTACGACGAGATCTTCGACACCACCGTGAGGGAGCAGGCCGAGGCGCTCCGCACCCTCGGCGCCGACGTAAGGCTGGAGGCGGTAAGATGAGCGATCCCGTCCTGCAGACCCAGAACGTCAGATTCAAGTACGAGCGCAACACCCCCGACGTACTCGACGACGTGACCATGTCCATCGAGAGGAACGTCAAGACCGCCATCCTCGGAGCCAACGGAGCCGGTAAATCCACCCTCTTCAGCATCCTCAACGCACTCCGCAAACCCAACTCGGGAGAGGTACTGTACAACGGCTCCCCCATCTCCTACAGGAAGAAGAACATCAACCGCATGCGCTCCGAGGTCTCCATCCTCTTCCAGAACCCCAACGACATGCTGTTCCGCCCCATAGTGGAGCAGGACGTCGCCTACGGCCCCGAGAACATGAAGCTCCCGAAGGACGAGGTGCAGAAGCGCGTGGACGACGCCCTCTTCGCCGTCGGCATGTCGGAGTTCCGCAAGTCCCCGACCATGAAACTATCGTACGGCCAGAGGAAGAGAATCACCCTCGCCGGGGTCCTGGCCATGAAACCGAAGGTCCTCATCATGGACGAGCCCACCGCCGGTCTAGACCCCCAGATGGCCTGCGATGTCATGGAGATCGCGGAGCAGCTCTACCGCTCCGGCGTAACCGTGATAATGTCGTCGCACGACACCGACCTCACATACTCCTGGGCGGACGAGATCCACGTCATGCGCCACGGCAAATGCGTGTACTCCGGACCCTCCGAACCCTTCTACTCGGACAAGGTCGAGGTGTACCTCTCGGGCCTCATGCCCCCCATGGCGTTCGTCATGAACGAGGGCCTCTCGAGCTGCGGAACAGTGGAGCGCGAACCATTCCCCCGCACACAGTGCCAGATGTCCGCTAAGATAGGTAATTCCAAGGCCTCCGCGGGCACCCTGCACATCATCCCCGTGGAGGACGGTTCGGACATCAACGCCCTCATCGACGACAACGACTTCGGGGACATGACCACCGGAATCTACGGCATGTCCGCCCGCCGCGCGCAGGACTCATCGAAAGCCAGGATCGACTTCGTATACAACGGTCCCGAGAACTGCACCCTCAAGTGCCTCTCCGGGAGCGATGCGGTCCTGTTCTGCGATCCCGTCATGGTCGAGAGCGCCAGGGCCTCCGCGGACTTCATCAACAAGGGCGGTTTCGCGGACATCTCCCTCGATATCCGCAGCTGAGTCGCGCGCACGCACAAATTTATACGCGTTAGACATGTTCGGAACTCATGGTTCAGCAAGTACGCGCAGCACACATCCTCGTAAAGACTCAGGCCGAGGCACAGGACATTTATCAGCAGATCATGGCAGGCGGAGACTTCGCCGCCCTCGCCAGGGCAAGGTCCTCCTGCCCCTCCGGCAGGCAGGGAGGAGACCTCGGCTGGTTCGGCCGCGGTCAGATGGTCAAGCCCTTCGAAGACTTCTGCTTCCAGTACAACACCGGCGACTTCGGAATGGTCCAGACCCAGTTCGGCTGGCACGTCATCTACATCGTCGGACAGCGCTGATAAAATACCTTTCACGGGGCGTCCGGGCGACCGGCGCCCCATCCCGAAGCCCGTCCCGATATGGAAGAAGTAGTTCTCATCTCCTGCATGGCCATACTCATCGTATTGGCCGTCGTCTGCTCCACCCTGCTCAGCAGGGTGAACATGCCTCCTCTCATAGGTTTCCTGGTGGCGGGTATCCTCATCGCCAACCTCAAGCTGTTCACCGACGAGGGCGCCATGGACGTCGTCGAGGTCTTCTCGCACCTCGGATTGATCATGCTGATGTTCGCCATAGGCATGGAGATCGATGTCAGGAAGATGAAGGAGAAGGGTACCCTCGCCATAACCGTGGCGGCGGTGCAGCTGCCCCTGATGCTCGTCGGCGGTATGATCGGCGGCTTCATCCTGGGATTCAACTTCGTTCAATGCATCACCCTCGGCGCCATCATCTCCGGTTCCAGCACCGCCGTCGTCATGGCGGTCCTCAAGTCCCAGGGGACCCTAGATGTCGAGCACATCGAGATGCTGGTCCTCATCACCATCATGGAGGACATCGGTCAGGTCATCATGCTCTCCATGCTGACCCCGCTGCTCAGCGGAAGCAACATGGATCCCATCGAGCTGGTCATCCTCATCATCAAGATCGCCATCTTCATGGTCCTCTGCTTCGGCGTGGGCCTGAAGGTGGTCCCCCGCGTGGTCGACTGGCTGTCCAACTACATCAACGACGAGCTCACCGCCCTGCTGTGCGTCGGAATGGCCTTCGTGCTGGCCTTCGCCGCCTACCTGATGGGCCTCTCCGTCGCCATCGGAGCGTTCCTGATGGGAGTCATGATCGCATCCACCGTGAAGAAGCATGTCGTGGAGCACTTCGTGGACCCCCTCAAGAGCCTGTTCATGGCCATGTTCTTCATATCTGTGGGAATGGAGGTCACCTTCCAGGGGCTGGTCGACAACATCCTGCTGATCATCATCTTCTACCTGCTGTTCGCCGCCCTCAAGTCCTCCACCGTCTTCCTTGGGTACTGGATAGGTAACGAGAAGCCCCGCGACGGATACATGTCCGCGGTGGCCCTGTGCGCCATGGGAGAGTTCGCGTTCATCATCGCCAAGCAGGCTCTGGATTACAACGTCGTGGACCAGGCTTTCTACTCCTCGGTCATCGGAGCGGCGCTCATCTCTATGATTATGCTGCCCATCCTGACCAGGAACTCCGCCAGGATCTGGGACGGGGCGGAGAAGAGGAGCCCCCAGTCCCTCCGCAACTTCTGCTCCCGCTTCAACGCCAAGAGGAGCAACTTCTATGCATCGCTCAACGGCATGACCGGCAAGGCGAGGGCCATGTTCAACTCCGGTATCGGCAGGGTCTACGTGGACGTCCTGGCGATCATCATAATCGAGGCGGTGTGCTACTACGGATATCCCTACGCATTCGACTTGATGAACGAGAACCTGACCGGACTTCCCAGGTACTGGGACTTCGTCCTCATGTCGCTGAACTTCTGGCTGCTGTTCGTCCCCTGCAAGTCTATCGTCGAGCAGATCCGCCTGGTCGCCTACACCTACGACTTCGGTAAGACGGAGGCCGGACAGAGCAGGGACGCCAAGACCGTGGGCAGGCTCAGAGCCTATCAGGCGCTGAATCCCCTGGTCGGTGCCATCCTGCTCGACATGACCATCATCGTCCTGTTCCCCACCGAGACCAAGACCCTCTACGCGGTGCTGAACCTTATCATTGCCATCATAGTGGTGGCGCTCATCCGCAACAGAAGGATCAAGAAGGGTACGGCACGCCTGGCGCCGCTGCCCGACCTGTCCGACGAGGAAGAGGATCAGTCCCTGTCCTGACGGGCTTCCTCGAACTTCCTGGCCATCGTAGGATTGTTCTTGGTCAGCTTCTTGATAGAGAGATCCTGTGCCTTATCATTAGCCAGCCGGAGGTTGTTCTCCGAGCTCAGCAGGTTGTCCTTGATCTTCTGGAGATGCTGGATAGACTTGTCGATTTCCTCGATAGCTGTTGCGAACTTCTCACTGGCAAGACGATAATTCCTTCCGAACTTCTCCTTGAACTCGTTCATGTCGTTCTCGAAGTTGGTGATATCGATGTTCTGGGACTTCACCATGGCGAGCTCCCTGCGGTAATCGAGCGACTTGCGGGAGGCGTTCCTGATGAGGGTGATCATGGGAATGAAGAACTGCGGACGGATGACGTACATCTTGTCGTATTTGTATGACACGTCGACGATTCCGGTGTTGTAGTACTCGCTGTCGGACTCGAGCATGGTCACCAGCACGGCGTATTCGCAGCTCTTTTCGTTCCTGTCCTTGTCCAGCTCCTTGAAGAAGTCCTCGTTCTTGTGCTTGGAAGCCGTGGTGTCGGCCTCGTTCTTCATCTCGAACATGATGCTGACTACCTCGGTACCATCGTCGTCGAGCTCCCTGAAGATGAAGTCGCCCTTGGATCCGGTGCGGGCATCATTGTCCTTCTCGAAATAGGCGTTCTGGAATCCTGTGGCCCTCAGCTTGTTGAACTCCTCCTCGCAGAACCTCTCCAGGGACTCGCCGATCATCTTGGTGGACTGACGGGCCTTGTAGTCCTTGTAGTACTCCACTTCCCTGTCCTTGGCCTCCATATCCCTTCTGAATTGATCCTGCAAAGATTGTTTCTCCGAATCGTTTTTAGCTTGGTTGATCTCAATAGTTGCGTTAAGATTTGCAATAGTTTCATTCTTCTGGGTAATCTCTTTTTCTTTCTCAGAAACTGCTTCCGTGACGGCGAGCTTTTTGTCTGCGTCGAACTGTGCGATCTTACGGGTGAGTTCCCCGATCTCCTGGTCCTTCTTGGCGAGGGTCTCCTGGATGGCGATGGTCTTCTGGGACTCAGCGTCCTGGAGCTTGGCCTTCAGCCTCTCGATCTCCATCTCCTTCTGGGAAATGACTTCATTCAGGTCCTTCGAGGCCTCCAGCTTGGCGATGTTCACCGCCTTCTCCTTGTCCTCGTTCATCAGTTCCTGACGCTCGTTGAGAGCCTTGTAGAACTCCTTGTCGCGGACCTGTTTGACGATGTTCTCGTAGTTCATCTCGTCGATGGTGAACACTTTCTTGCAGTGGGGACAGACAATCTCTTCCATGATACTTCTCCTGATTGTTGATGACTGTATGGTAACAGTTTTCTCGGTATATAGGGGCTAGTATGTTATAGTAAGAAACCGCGATACCCCCGTTATGTTGGGTATAACCTGCCCCTATTGCGGCAAGAATTTCGAATATATGGGAGACAGAGAGTTCATCTTCTGCGTAGGCTGCGGCAAGAAGCTCAGGGTCACCATCCAGGTCACGGGTGCCGACGACCCCTCGGTCTCCGCTCCGGCCACCGCATCGGACTCCCGCGGCACGGTGTACACCGAATCCGCAGGAAATTACGGGGGATACATGCGCGCCGCCAACGAGACCACCGTTCAGGTCCGCCTCCCGGACATGCCCATCCCCACCAAATCGAAGTTCGACTGCTTCATCGTGAAATGGGACGGCAAGACCCTCGGACAGTTCGGATGCGGAGCCAACGTGAACGTGGTCACCGATACCGCCATGCATACCCTGGAGATCGTGCAGAAGAACGAGAGCTTCAACCCCCTGAAGTTCTGGAAGGTGTTCGACGTCAACCCCTCGGTCACGCCGGTCATACAGATCGTGCAGGACGGCAAGCAGTTCCTAATGTGATCCAAAAGCGTTAGGCACATGAAGGTGGACATCGCATCCGCAAACGGGTTTACCGCATCGCTCCTCAACCCTGCTAACCCATAAACGTCAGTAGTTCAAGGTAAGGCTGCTCCCGTCAGGGCCTGACCCGTTCCCCCCGATTGGTGCCGCCCGATGTTCCCTCCGGAACAACGCTCGGCATACACCGACTCTACAGGACAAAGTCTCATTGTCGCTACGCGGGCCCGCCGTTTCAGCTCTGCCGCCCCCCACTGTCACCCCTGCTATGACGTTTGCAGGTGTAGGGCACGCCAAGCTCCCCGGCCAAGCCTAACATCAACGGGTAATGCTAGCAACATTAAAAACAATTTGTTTCGGCCGACTTCCCACGGACGGCACGTTTTCAACATACCCAGACACTTAAAAACGTAAGACACTGTCTTACGCACACTCAACGTAAAAAACTATATTGGGGATGCGGATTCGGACGCAGATGACAGACAAAGCGCTCGAACTCAGGAACGTCTCCGTCGTACGCGACGGCCGCAGGATCCTCGACCGCGTATCGCTCGATATAAGCGCGGGGGAGAACGTGGCCATCATCGGACTCAACGGTTCCGGCAAGACCACCCTCCTCAAACTGCTGAGAGGCGACGTCTTCCCCTATGACGACGACGAGTGCGAGCACTACATCAGGATCTTCGGTCAGGAGAGGTGGAACATCTTCGAGCTCAGGGGCATGATGGGGGTCGTCTCCATGGACCTGCAGGCCAAGTTCGCTTCCACCACCACCGTCCGCGAGGTCATCGGCTCCGGCTTCTTCGGCAGCCTTGACGTCTTCCGCGGCATGACCGTCACCGAGCCCATGGAGGAGCTCATCCGCCTCCGCGCAGAGGAGATGGGGATAGAGGACCTCCTTCAGCGCGAGATCGACGGACTCTCGCTCGGAGAGATGAGGAGGACCCTCATCGCCCGCGCCCTGGTCACCGATCCCAAGGTCTTGGTCCTCGACGAGCCCATGACCGGTCTCGACATCGTCATGAAGTCCAAGTTCAGGAGGATGTTCGACATCCTCATCGACAGCGGGGTCTGCATCATCATGATCACCCACGAGCTCACGGACATCCCCAAGAAGATCGACCGCGTCATCATGATCCGCGACGGTAAGATTTACGCCGACGGGAAGAAGGACGAACTGCTCAACGACAGGGACGTCTCCGCGCTCTACGGTGAGAACATCGTGGTCGAGAGCACCGACGGCATCTACCGCATGCACATGGTCTGACTGCCGGGCACGCAGTTTTAACAGCCGGTTGCCGAAGAGTGCGGTTCACCGTTCACGGTAACGGTACCTTGCATTTCTGAATCCGCCTACCTTCTCTGCTCTGCCTTCGTCGATCATCTTCTTGATTACTGCATCTACGGTATGTATGCTGACATCCGGAAGAGCCATCTGAATCTGACGTTTTGAAATGGGGACCAGACTGTTCTTCAGAATCAACTCGATCCTCTCGCCTTTCTTCATCTTTCTGGTACCCTTCAAGGCGAAACGCGTATCCAGATCGGTGTAGCACTCATACAGCATCTGGAGAAAATACCGGATGAACGGTATGTAGTCGTTTTTGCTGTTCTCCCAGTCGGAAGATGATTCGTTCAGTGCCCGATAATAGCTGCTCTTCGTGTGTGCGATATGTTCATCGAGGGAAACGTATCTGCAGACATCGAATCCGTGTTGATACAGCAGAAGATAGGTCAGGAGACGTGAAGTACGCCCGTTACCATCCATGTACGGGTGTATGCATAGATAATCGACTATGATACAGGGGATCATCAGCAGGGGTTCGACTCCGTCTGTGTCGGCGAGGAGATAGGCATCGATCATCGCATCGATGTTCGTCTCGACGTCCTGGAACCGAACTGTGCGCAATACCACTCTGGTGTTGCCTTCCGCATCGATCTCTGCTATCACGTTGTCACGGGTCTTGAATCTCCCTCTATCGTCCGGAAGACCGGCACGGATGACTGAGTGGAGCCTATGCAGAGTGGCCTTCTCCACATTCAGCGGTTCTGAGTGGATAATGTCCAAAGCTACACCGTAACCCGCTATCTCCTCTTCAGAGTGGTTGAGGGGTCTCCCGCCTCTCACAACGAGTTCGCGTATACGTTCATCTGTCGAAACGATGTTCTCGATGGCATTAGAGAATTTGACCGACGCCAATTTCGCTATCGACAGGATATCCTCGTACTCCCGCATGTATTGTGACTTACGGTACAGATCCTTCGTCTTCGCTTCTCTGATGAATCCTATCAACCGCAGAATGTCCGATGGGAGATTGCTTGAAATCTTCTCATAATCATACTTGTGCACAATTTTACTAGGTATTTTTTATTATTTAATACCTTGTAAATCAAATTTTACTAGGTATTATTTTGAAAATAATACCAAGTAAATACAATTCTTCCTCAATTCAATTGCACACAATTAAATAGTGTACAATCTATCTATATCCTACAGCACAGAGGTGTAGCAATGGACATCTACGGATTCGAAGTCAAAGCTATGAACGGGACCATGGTCCCTCTCTCCGACTACAAAGGAAAGGTCATGCTCGTCGTGAACACCGCCACCGGATGCGGATTCACCCCCCAGTACGAGGATCTCCAGAAGATCTACGACGAGTTCAAGGACAAGGGACTCGAGATCCTCGACTTCCCCTGCAACCAGTTCAGGGAGCAGGCGCCCGGCTCCGACGAGGAGATCCACACCTTCTGCAAGGGGCGCTTCGGCATCACCTTCCCCCAGTTCTCCAAGATCGATGTCATCGGCGAGAACGCGGACCCTCTTTTCAAATACCTCTCCGAGAACACCAAGTTCGAGGGATTCGGAAAGGGACTGAAGGTCAAGCTCCTCGCCGCAGCCGTCAAGAGTGTCGACAAGGACTACAAGGACAACAGCAACGTCAAGTGGAACTTCACCAAGTTCCTTATCGGACGCGACGGAAGCATCCTCGCCCGTTTCGAGCCCACCGTGGGCATGGAAGAGGTCAGGGCGGCCGTCGCCAAAGCCGTCGAGTGATCCCGATGGAAACGGACGGGAGATACGACTGCCTGAAGCTGGAGAACCAGCTCTGCTTCCCCCTCTACGCCTGCGCGAAGGAGGTCGTGAGGAGGTACAGGCCCCTCCTCGACGAGCTGGGAATCACATATACCCAGTACATCACGATGATGGTCCTCTGGGAGCACCGTTCGATGTCCGTCAAGAACATCGGGGAGACGGTCTGCCTAGACTCCGGGACCCTGACCCCCCTGCTGAAGAAGCTCGAGGAGAAGGGGTTCGTCGAGCGCGGCCGCAGCCCCGACGACGAGAGGGTGCTGACGGTGACCGTCACGGAGAAAGGGATGGGGCTGAGGGACCGCGCCCTTTCCGTTCCCGGAGCGATCGCCTCCTGCATCCCCCTGTCCGCCGAGGACGCCGTCACCCTCGCCCGCATCCTCAGGGACCTCAAATCAGCGCTTAACGCTCAGTGATCTCTTACGGGAGGGGGAGTTTTTCCCCTTCCCGGCAACTTTTATTTAAAGTTTCTTCAACCCGCAGCCACCGCTACTTACCGCTTTGGAACCGATGGCCAGCGGCCCGGGATAGTATATAAAGAACGAACATGTGCGTATCCCGTCGAAATGTTGTCCTTTACAACATAAATATATACAAGAACAATAAAATAATTGTATTTTTTTGTTATAGAATAACGCTTTTATTTAAAGCATTCTACAAATGCTATATATTATACCCTTGAATGTGACAACTACTTGAGCAGACCTGCGCAATCTATCGCGCAAGGTCGTTCTTGAGGTAGTTCAACATGTCAGAAGAAGCAAGCAACCAGCCTGCCGTGACCAACGAGTTGGTCAGGAGCATCGACTGGAAACAGGGTCTCATCATCGCCATGGGAATCCCGATCCTCATCGTACCTTCGCTGTGCGATCTGTCGGTCACCCTCTGGTCCATGAGCATCATCATTTGGGTATTGTCCGTCCTGTCCGGCTTCCTTCTCAACATCCCCCTCGGAGAGATGTGCGCCACCTTCGGTGTCGCGGGAATCGGAGGCTCGATTCAGTACGTCTACAAGGATGATGAGAAATACGCCGGCAAGAAACTTAACAAGGGCCGTATGATCGGTTCGCTGGGAGCATGGGCGTATTTCGCCACCTGGGTCCCCGTCATCCCGATCTTCACCATCATGACCGGTGTCTACATCAACGATTACTTCGGTCTGAACCTCGACGGTTTCACCGCCACCCTCTACTACCTCGCACTCGGTTTCCTCATCTACCTGTTCATCATCGTATCCGGCAGGAAGGGACTCGAGGGCGGCGCGAAGATCCAGCTGATCCTCGCCGCAGTCACCATCATCCCCATCCTCGTCATCTGCGTGGTCCCTCTCTTCAACGGAACATTCCACCTCGATATCATCACCAAAGAGCTGCTGCCTATGGATCACGTATTCAGCGACAGCACCCGCAGCGATGCATGGGTCTGGAACGGTAACAACATCCTGATGATTCTCGGATGCTTCACCGTCGCACAGTGGAGTGCTGTCGGATGGGAATCCGCAGCAACCTACGGTGCCGAGTACAAGGAGCCCTCCAGGGACGTCCCCAAGGCACTCATCGCCTGCGGACTGATGTGTCTGTTCATGTACTTCGTTATCGCGTTCTGCATGTACGGAGCACTCGGAATTGACAAGATTTACGATGCTGGAGCTGCCACCCTGATTCCCGTCTCCGAAGCTGACTTCGGACAGGCAGCAGGTGCCATTGCAGTGGTCCTCCTCATCGCAGGAATGGTCATGATCATCCAGACCGCTTTCCTCGGAACCGCCAGGACCATCCAGATCATGGCCAAGGAGGGTAACTTCCCCTACATGTTCTCCAAGACCAACAGCTACGGTGTCCCCATCTACGCCATGTTCTTCGAGGCATTCATCGGATTCGTCATCATCCTCGCAGGCATCACCGCCTCCCAGATTCTGGCCGTCTCCGCACTCGGATTCGCCATCGCCCTCGGAATGTGCATGCTCGCCTTCATCAAGAGCAGACACGACCCCCGCTTCAAGGACGTCGAGAGGGTCTACAGGGCACCCAAGTGGGCCTACCCTGGAGCCATCTTCATGGCCATCTTCGAGTTCTTCTTCATGATCCCCGGACTTCTGTACTACGTCTATGTGTACATGGGATTCGGATACTGCATCATTGGAATCGGAGCCACCCTCCTGTACGTCCCCGCCTGGATCTTCATCCAGTGGTGGAACTGCCAGATGCACCCCGACGTCACCCCCGGTGTCAACTTCGAGAAGGAGTCCAACCCCCAGCCCAAGCTCATGAGCGCCTTCGCCATCGTCGGAGCCATCCTCGTCTTCTGCGCGGGTGTCTGCGGATGGGTCGACGGAATGCCCTTCGTCAGGGGATTCTCCCTCTTCAGCGCCAGCTGGGCCGACGGCGTCTTCCAGTTCATCCCTCTCATCGTGATGATCGCAGGATTCGCCTTCCTCGTCGTCGAGGCACTGAACTTCCTCAAGCCCGAGGGATCCAAGGCAATGTCCCTGGTCTGCCTCGTGCTCGCCATCCTCGCACTGGCACTCTCTTGCTTCTTCCTCACCTGGAACATCTTCGGAGGATTCGTGGTCCTCGGACTCGGCGCCAAGGTCAGCCTCGCCGGCTCCATCATCGCGGTCATCTTCGCCGCCCTCCAGGTCATGGGTGTCTACGGACACAACGTGAAGCTCGGAAAGCTCACCGCCAGCAAGGAGTGAAACTTCAAACCGGCCCCGGCCGGCACCCCGCGGGGATTTCCCCGCGGTCACCTTTTCTTGATTATCAGCGACCAACCGTTATATCGCCGAAACCCGTTGCTTCCGTCATGGAAGGACAGGTTCCGGACCCCACCATGAAACCGCAGGAGGAGAGCGCACGCTACTGCCTCGAATGCGGGGAACCGGTGGAGCCGGATGCCGACTTCTGCTACCGCTGCGGGTCCCGCCGTATCATCAAGGTCGGGGACGACAGCAGGCTCGTCCTGAAGAAGGGCGAATGCCCCTACTGCGGCCATCTGAACAAGGAGGATGCGAAGTTCTGCGCCTCCTGCGGGAAGCGCATCGGGGAGTTCGAGTACACGCCCGTGCGCAGGGGGCCCCTCACCGCTAGGGACTACCTCATCATGGCGATAACCTTCCTGCCGGGCGCCTTCTTCATCTTCGGACTCGGCCACCTCGCCCTGAAGAAGTACTCCCGGGGGCTGATGTTCCTGTGCATTTCCGCCGTACTCATCTACATAAGGTACTTCTCCGCCGGCCTCGGCGGGTCAACCTACATATTCCTTGAGGTGATAGGGTTGCTCGTATACCTCAAACAGGCCATGGAGGTCCTGTCTGAGCTGATGGGTGGAGCGATATGACTGCCGAGGACTGGACGGAGAAATACAGGCCGCAGAGCCTGAAGGACGTAGTGGGCAATCCCACCTCCGCCGAATCCATGCGCCAGTGGGCCCTCTCGTGGCAGAAGGGCATCCCCAAGTACCGCGCCATGGTCCTGATCGGTACCCCCGGAATCGGAAAGACATCCGCGGCCGAGGCACTCGCCCGCGACATGGGATGGGGCATCATCGAGATGAACGCCTCCGACCAGAGGACCGGTCCCGCCATCGAGAACGTCGCCGGCAGGGCGGCCATCTTCAACAGCTTCGGCGAGGACGGCAACTTCAGGAGCACCAAGGAAGGCGGGATGAAGCTCATCGTACTCGACGAGGCCGACAGCCTCTACGGCAACGCCGACCGCGGCGCCATGCCCGCCATCATGGAGCTGGTCCGCCATTCCAAGCAGCCGGTCATCCTCATCTGCAACGATTTCTACGGACTCTCCAAGAAGAGCTCCGCCATCAAGACCGAGACCTTCCAGATAACCTTCAGGAAGCCGCAGACCGCCTCCATCGAGAAGGTCCTCATGAAGATCTGCGCCAAGGAGCACGCCCACGTGGAGGCCGACGCCATCCACATCATCGCCGAGAACGCCGACGGGGACCTCCGCGCGGCCGTGAGAGACCTGCAGTCCCTCGTCCTCGGATACGGGGACGTCACCGCCGACATGGCCAAGGCCCTCGGTCAGAGGGAGTCCCGCTCCGACATGTTCGAGTTTATTGGAGCCCTCCTCAGGAAGCGCGACGCCGAGAAGGCCCGTCAGCTCCTGAGGGAGTGCGACGTCGATCCCCCCACGGTTGAACTGTGGATCGACGAGAACCTCCCCGCCCACTGTGCCAGCCGTTCGGATCTAGCGGCGACCTACGACGCCCTGTCGAGGGCGGACGTCCACCTCGGAAGGGTCAGCAAGCGCATGTACTACGGCCTCTGGAAGTACGCGAGCGACATGATGGTGGACGGCATCGTCGAGAGCCTGAAAACTCCGCTGTCAGGCTTCGCCAGGGTCAACTTCCCCGGTTACCTGTCCAAGATGTCCCGCTCCCGCGCCACCCGCCAGACCAGGAAAGACCTCGCCGACAAACTGAGCGTCATCACCCACACCTCGGCCAACAGGGTGCTCAACGAATCCATGGACTACTTCAGGAACATGTGCGTCAACGATGTGGGATTCCGTGTGGCCCTCATCCGCGAGGCGGACCTGGAAGCAGACGAGCTCGCCTTCCTGATGGGATGCAAGATCGACGACAAACGCATCAAGTCCTCCATGGATCTGGCACATCCGCCGGAACCCAAGGAGAAGAAGACCTCCTCCCGCGCCAAAAAGGCCGTTGAACCCCCTCCCGCCGAGAAGCCCAAGGAGGCTCCCGCCCCGGCGCCCGCACCCCCTGCGGAGGCCGCCGAACCCAAACCCGAGCCCAAGCCCGTCGACCGCCGCCAGAAGAGCCTCTTCGATTTCTGAGGGTCGGCATGGACGAGAATTACAAGGCTACGCTCATCAAGCAGCAGTACCGCCTCTACAAGGACCATTCCGCCGTGAAGCTGTGCGGATGGCTGAAGGAGAGCCTGGTCCACTGCAGGAACTGCTACAAGCAGGATTTCTATGGGATACAGAGCCACCGCTGCCTGCAGATGACCCCCTCCATCAACGAATGCACCCACATGTGCCCCTTCTGCTGGAGGATCATGGGCAAGGACTTCGAGGTCACCGACTGGGCCGAGCCCAAGGAGATGCTCGACAACCTCATCGCCCAGCAGAGGCTCCTCATATCCGGGTTCAAGGGCCACCCCGACTGCGACCTCGCCAAGTTCGAGGAGGCCATGCACCCCAACCAGGTGGCCTGCTCCCTCGCCGGGGAGCCCACCATCTATCCATACCTGTCAGAATTCTTCAGGGAATGCCACTCCCGCGGCATGACCACCTTCCTCGTCACGAACGGGACCAACCCCGAGAAGCTGGCGGAGATGGACACCCTCCCCCGCCAGATCTACGTGACCGTCGCCGCCCCTGACAAGAAGACGTATCTCGAGGCCTGCCGGCCCAAGATCTCCGACGGATGGGAGAGGCTGATGAAGACCCTGGAGCTGTTCCCCTCGCTGGAGACCAGGACCGTCGTCAGGCACACCCTGGTCAAGAACCTCAACCTGAAGGACCCGGAAGGCTATGCGAAACTCGACAGGATCGCCGATCCGGACCTCATCGAACCCAAGGGCTACGTGTTCGTGGGAGGCTCCCGTCAGAGGCTCTCGGTGGACTGCATGCCCGAATGGGAGCTCATGAACGACTTCTCCTCCAGGCTGGGGGACCTCATGGGCATGAAGATCCTGAAGTCGAAACAGGACAGCAGGGTGCTGCTCCTCGGACCCGAGGGCATGGAGCTCGATGTGAGAAAGGCTTGGGAGAACGGAATCCCCTCCTCCCCCCGCATCGACCGCATGAGGGAAGAGGGCCTGCTCTGAGGTCAGAGCAGGTAGTAGTTGACGAGCAGCGCGATCCCGATTATGTGTAGGATCAGGAACAGGAAGTTGAGCTTGAATTTGGGCTTCTGGGTCTTATGGTGGAAGCGGAACATTCCGATGACCGCTCCCCAGGGTCCGATGAACCCGAAGAACAGCAGGGTGCTCTCCCTGGTCCTCCATTTCCCCTCGATGGCCTTATGCTTGTCGTACGCGTAGGCCAACAGGGATAAGGCGTTGATGAACAGGTAGATGAGAATTGCCAAAAGTGCGGTGTTCAAGATTTCATCCTCTCTATGAATGCGTCGACGTCCTTGGGAAGCCCGGCCTCGTTCTTCTCGCCGCGGGTGCTGAAGAACACCGCGTTGTTGATATGGAATTCCTTGGCGATCTCGCTGCACTGCTTCGCGGCACGCTCGCCGACGTACAGGCAGCTCACGAACAGGGCCACATCCTTGTCGAGGAACACGTCGGCATGGTCCTCCACGAACCTGGTCACGCGGGCATACGGGTTCCCGTTGTGGACCCCGGTGCCCATGATGATCCTGTCGTACGAAGTCAAATCGATGTTGGTCTGTAGCTTGAGATCGAATATGTCCCAACCCGCCTTCTCGGCCATGTACTTGGCTATCTTGCGCGTCTTCCCAGCGAAAGACGAATAAATGATGACTGTGCCGCCCGTTGCAATCCCTTCTGTGTCGGAGAACGATATGTATCACATAAAGTTTGCTTTATGTATAGTAAAAACATACACTCCCGCATTATGGCATACGAAACGACAGTCATTTCAACCGAGAGATGTCTGGAACTTCGCGGGAGATACGCCAAGGACCTGCTCTTCTTCACGAAGGCGGACATATGCGGCATCTGTGTGGAACTGCAGACCGCCGACCGCACCCACATGGACATGTGGAACGACAACTTCTATGCACCTTCCGACATGACCCGCTCCCATGCGAGGGTCATCTGCGTGAAGGACCCGGAGCAGCCCCTGCACGTGGACTTCGATCCCGCCACGTTCACCGCCATCCTCTACAACTTCGACTACTACGGATGGGTGAAGAGCATCGCCCTGGGCATCTCCGGATATATCCTGGAAGCGGCCCACGACATCTATTCCGTGCACGGAGCCGCCATCAACTGCGACGGCGTCGGAGTGGCTCTCATCGCCCCCTCCAAGACCGGCAAGACCACCCAGTCCTGGGGACTCCTGAGGCACGAGAACTCCCAGCTCATCTCCGACGACTGGTTCTTCGTCACCTTCGGCAGCGGCAGGCCGCTCATCCGCGGATCCGAGAAGAACTGCTACATCGACGCCGACATCGGCGACGTGTGGGAGCAGTACAAGCCCCTCGTCAAGAACGTCCAGTTCGACAACAAGGGCAGGGGCATCGCCAATGTGAGATGGGTAGCGGGCAGGACCTCCGTGGTCCCCAACGCCACCCTCAGGTACGTCATCCTCCTGAAGAGGGATCACGACGACGCTAACGTATGCCGCGAACTCACCCCCGACGAGGCCCTGGAATACCTGTCCCAGCACGATCTCTGCAACCCGCACCAGATCGTCCGCGACGAGTTCAGGAACTCGCTGAGGAGGGGCTTCCTCCGCAGGCTATTCGGACAGTGCCGGACCTTCATGGTCAACACCATCCGCAGCCCGCAGGAGACCCAGGCGGAGATCGCCAAGATCGTAGGAGGCGAATGAGCATGGCAAGCAGTCTGGACCGTTCCGAGAGGGAGGCCGCCAAGAAGAAGAGCGAAGCCGCCGAGGAGCGCAAGAGGGTCAAGGAGGACAAGAAGAACGACGTGCAGGCAAAGAAGCAGCGCAAGACCGCCCGCACCAAGAACAAGAAGAAGAGCGCGGCCAGGTACGACACCAGGGCCATGATGAAGACCATGGCCATGTCCGTCTCCATCCTGCTGCTGGTGTTCCTTGTCCTGGAAGCTGTGCTTCTCATCTGGAAGGCCGTCAAGTTCGGCCCCGGCGACACCAGCTATACCAACAACGACACGTACTGGCACCTGCTGAACATCTCCGACACCTGCATCGGTTTCCTCGTAGGTATCCTCGCCATGGACATCCTGAACTACTTCGAGAGGGGACAGAAGGCAAGGAGGGACGAGGAGAGGGCTATCATCAGGCACAACAGGATCGTCAAGCCCGCCATCGACATGTACCTCGCCAGGAAGAACAGCCTCATCACCCCCGCGGGAGAGGACTTCAAGCCCTTCCAGGTCGTCACCAACGCCACCCCCAGGGACCTCAAGGACCTGTTTGGCCCCTCGCCTATCAACACCGACTCCAAGAGGATGAAGATCGCCACCTTCGAGTACTACACCAAGAAGCTCAACGTGGCCTTTATGAACATGGCCGAGGACATCAACTTCGACTACAACCCGGAGATCTGCGATGCGGTGCTCGCATTCATCAACGAGACCACCTACGGAAGGTCCGCCCTGGACTCCATCGTGGCCTACGGTGACGACGGCAACAGGTCCGTCAGGAACTCCCTCATCAGGCAGCTCAAGGAGAGCTCCGACAACCCCGACATCTTCGAGGCCGGCGACGAGCTCAACACCGCCCTCATCGTCCTGCACATGATCCATGCGCAGGAGGATGCCCTGAAGAAGTACCTCGACGCCCTGGAGGAGCTTGACCACGCCTCCCAGCGCCGTATCAAGAAGCTTTGAAAAAACACTTTAAAATCGCCGGTCTGGGTATTCCCGGACCGGCTTGGTTTTCACAGGTAATGGATTTTCCTCTCATCACGGGGGACCGTGCGAATGAAGCGCATCCTCGGATGCCCGACGACGAAGATCGCATATGCCTTCAGCTCGGGATCGACATCGGGGAAGAAGCTCATGAACTTCTCGGGATCGTTCTCCGAGGCCTGCAGCATCCACCTCGAATGGAATCCTCCCAGACCCATGGAGTAAGCCATCAGATCAAGTTGTTCGATGGGGATGATGGCATCGATGGGGAAACGTGCGAAGGCGATGATGAGCTGCCTTCCTTCCCAGGTGAAGGGATTGTTCTTCTCCTTCATACCTCCGTCCACATAGTCGACGAACTGCTTCAGCCTCGGATGCTCTCCGGTGTGCGAACGAAGGATAGATGCGAGCATCTCCATGAACTCCCCGAAACGGGAATCGATGACCGCATACTCCACCTTCTGCGAGTTCTCCGCAGTCGGAGCGTAACGGACAGCCGCCAGCAGGGAAGCGATCTCCTCCTTGGTGCAGTTCCGGTCGAACCAGCGGATGCTGCGTCTGGTGCGCAGGAGTTTCGCCATATCGGTGGCGGAAACAGGGCAGCCGTCCACATCCTCAGGGGCATCCCCTTTGATCAGGGTTATGGCACCTTTGGGACATACCGCTTCGCAGTGTCCGCACCTGAAGCAGGAGTATGCCGATTCTACCTCGCGAACCTTCTTATCCTCGACACGGAGATGTCCGCGGATGCAGACCTTCACACATTTCCCACAACCGATACAATTATCCGTTATTTGGAGAGTGGATTCCATGTTATCACTACTTAATCCCGTTTGACGTTTAATACTGAACGCATTCAGTGGTGCCTCATTCCGCAGGTGAGAAGCGTGACCCATTCCTTTCCCGGCTCGGCACCGGGGCACTGCCTGCGGGAGTAGAACCAGCTTTTGTATGAGTAGGGGATCTCGTAACCCTCTGCTTCGATGGATAGGTATTGCTTCCCATCGGAAGTAAGATTGATATGAATCCTGAAGTCGGGAACATGATTCATGCTCTTCCCGATGGTTTCACGGACGGTCTCGACATCGGTTTCGCAGAAGGATCTCCCTAGAACATCACCGTATGAATCCACACCCAGAAGGATCCTGGCGCGGTTGTAGCGATTGAGCATGCCGGTCATGGTCTTGACAGCATCCTCCAGCTGTTCCATACCCTCAAAGAATGCGGTGACTGGACCCTCGCTCCCGAGACTCATGGATGAATATCTACGACCGCATATATGTTGAGTTAGTGCTAATTGTAGTATCCGTCTTTTATAAACCTCTGATTCGAAACACACACCATGAACAAAAGGGATGCAACCGACTACTTCGCAAACTCCACCGAATATGAGATCCTGTACAGCCTCAGGGACCTCATATGTCTCTACATCACCCTGTTCGAAGAGGACTACTGCAGGGAACCCGTGATGCTCGCTCAGACCCTGGAGGAGATCGAACAGAAACTCAGACGTCTTGAGGAGAACATGCCCCCGAATGATGTGAGTTCACCAACTACTTTATAAGGGTGAGACATGGAGTGATTACTAATCGGGGAGACAGCAATGGGAAAACAGGAAATTCTCGAAAACGCCTTGAACATCTGCAAAGGTCTGCGCGGAGTCCGTGCAGCTTACCTTCTGGACGACACCATCAAAGGACACATGCTCGAAGAGGAGAAGAAAGTCATGGCCGCCGGAGGAACCGGGGTCGACAACCAGGGTGTCAAAGAGGCGTTCAAACGCGATTATGTCATTGCCATCATCAAGGATCCCCGCTTCAGGCCCCCGCCTGAACCTACCGTTCTCATGTACTCCGGAGACCAGATCTGCGGATACGAGGTTTTCCCGTGGACCATGGGCGAGTTCGAGAAGAGGGAGGATGCCATCTGGTTATCAGACGGATTCGTCGTTCTTACCAGCAAGATCACCAACCAACCCGCCAAGTTCATCATGCCCCCCGTATCCTTCCCCGAACTGAATCCCTCCAACGGATGCAAGGATGTCGTATCATGCAGTCCCGCACCCACTGCGGACCTCATGATGAGGAACTACGAGGGTCTCCATGACGACGGAAAGTTAGCTTCGGTTCTCATCGGATTCAACGTCACCGAGGAGTGAACATGCCCTCCCCCTGGGACCCGATCCTTTCGCAATTGAAAGGATTCGAATTTAGGTTCACTTACTCTCCCAAGCACAGCGAGGACTCGTATTCCAAGGGTCTGGTACTGTGTAAAGAGAACAAATGCGGATGCTACGGAATGACCTGGGGATGTCCTCCCGGAGCCCCTGGGAAGGACGAGGTCAAGACCATTCTTTCCACTTATCCCAAAGCCCTCGTGATCTTCAGAGAATTCCCTGTATCGGACATGAAGGACAGAGAGGAACTTGGCAGGATATCCAAAGGATTCCAGGACATGATCCGCGACATATCCCTGAAAGCTAGATCGGCCGGAATCCCGAACTTCCCGTTGGGTGACGGTGGATGCATGTTCTGCGAGAAGTGCTCCTATCCGGAACCATGCCGTTTTCCCGAGAAGAAAGTGGTCTCTGTCAGTGCCATGGGCATAGACATGGAAAGCTTCCTTAGCGGAATAGGAATCAAGTTCGAATTCAAGAGCGATTCAATCACACTCTATGCGATTATCCTCTACCGAAATTGAAGTTCCTTCCGACGAACATAAAGTTCAATGTGGTTGAGACTATTGATGGATATTGAAATACAATTCAATCAAAACATTGAATTACAATTCAATAAAACGTTTGAAGAATATAACCAAGAAAAAAGAAAAAGTCCTCTTATTAACTACTGAGGAAGTGGGAATTTATTCATAGGGAGAATATTAATAAGCTAATGTTTTTAATAACCGTTAATACTCCTCTAATAAAGGTCATACAGATGAATAATGTCGATCATGCCAGTTCACTTAAAAACTCAGTAAACTGGATAATCTTGTTTATCGTTATTTTTTTCAGTGTTGTCTTCTGTATGAATTATACCTCAGATGATTCAGATGCAGCTGTGGGAACTGAATTCACAGTGGACGGAAATAACTATTCGATCATTTCCGAAAGCGCAAAAACAGTCGAATTGAAGAGCCCGGTATCTAAATCTATTACAGCTATCTCAATCCCCGAAACAGTCGAATATTTGGACACCACTTACACGGTTACATCAATTGCATCATATGCATTCTACGGGTGTAGTTCAGCATTATCGATTAACATCCCTCACACGGTAAAATCCATAGGATCTTACGCATTTGCATCTTGTTGGTACGTCACATCTTTATCTTACGATGTTGCCGAAAACCATTTTTCCAAACCTGAATTTATATTCGGCGAGATTGGCGCGAAAGGAACTGGTGTCTCTGTAGTATTTGGTGAACACGTCCGTAAGATTCCTTCAAATATCTTTGCCCACAGAAACATCATTGGTGCCAAACCCAATTATGTTAAAACGATAATGATTGAAGAAGGTACAACGCATATCGCTTCTCACGCATTCTCGAATTGCTCATCGCTTAATACAATTACCATCCCCTCCACTGTTGTTGAACTGGGTGAGAACGCCTTATATGAGACATCTAGTCTAACTACAGTATATTTCAATGCAAAATCTCTCCCAGACTATTCAGGGGCTCCATCTATTTTCGGGTACAGCGGAATTGGAAGTTCAAAGGCAATCAAATTAATATTCGGCAATAGCGTCGAACGTATCCCTGCATATTTCGCATATGGTACATACTCAAGAGTGGGAGAAGTGGTCATCCCCGCTTCGGTTAAATCTATTGGTGTAGGGGCTTTCGATAACAATCAAAGACTTTCGACTGTAACTTTTTACGGTGTTCCAGAACTTGAAGGGGTTTGTTTCTCCTGCGGCACTTCTTTTGGTCTGGTAAAAGTTACTGTAAATTCGATATGTTCTGACAGATTCCTTTCACCTCACGTCAATGCATACACCAAAATCACATATAATCAGCTCCCTCACGTTGCATTAAATATGTCTGGCTTGACTCCCACATCCATCCCCGATACTTGGGCACTTCTCAATGGGGCCTTGCACAAATATTACGAAAAGGGCGAATCAATTTCGATACCGGAAATACATGTCAAAGGGTACACTTTCAAAGGATGGGATGTCACACCTGCGACGACTATGGGAACTGTAAATCTCACATACAATTCGATTTGGGAAATCAATCATGTCACATTGACTTTTGATTCGGCAGGAGGTACATCTGTTCCAACTTTCAGTGGTGATTATGGAGATCCAATTACAATTACCCCTCCAAAGCGTACCGGTTATGATTTTCTTGGGTGGACTCCGACCCTTCCGCAAACCGTTCCCGAATACAATCAGAGTTTTACTGCCAAATGGCGGATTCAGACCCATACCGTCTCGTATTACAACACAGGTGACACGACAGTAAATCCTGTTAGCATAACTTATGGTACGACTATCCCTCTTCCCAACGTGAGCAAAATTGGACATACATTCCAAGGCTGGTCACTTAGTCCCGCAGGCAATACTATGGGAGAAAAGGATGTTGTCGCCACAGCACAGTGGTCTGTGAATTCATATACACTTACGTTTGATTCCAACGGCGGTTCCGCCGTAAGTCCAATTACCCAATATTACGGGTCTTCAATCTATGTCGCTGATCCTGTTTGGACCGGCCATATTTTCCAGGGCTGGTCACCCAGCCTTCCTTCAACCATTCCTGCAGTTAATCAGAAATATACTGCGCAATGGTCACTGGAGTCTCATAAAGTTACGTACTATAATACAGGCGATTCAACGATTCCGCAGGCCATAGTGTTCTACGGAGATAATATCCCCTTGCCTACAGTGACTATGGTGGGTTACACATTTGACGAATGGGTTCTTCAACCTGCAGGTAATAAAATGGGTACGTCAGATGTGAAAGTCATCGGAACGTGGACTGTTAATTCATACACACTGAAATTCGATACCAAAGGCGGTACGTCAATATCAGATATCACAGCATCGTATGGATCTCCTCTGAACGTTGCTGATCCAGAAAAGGAGAACTACCTCTTTGATGGCTGGTCACCTCAACTTCCGGCCACCGTTCCCGCTTCCAACCAGACATTCACGGCGAAATGGGTAAAGGAATCACACACAGTTAGCTACAATACGGCAGGAGGTAATTCAATACCCTCCTGCAAAGTAGATTGCGGCGACATCATCCCCTTACCCACACCTACCCGTGCAGGGTATGATTTCACAGGTTGGACCCTAAATCCTTCTGAGACAGTCATGAGTCATTCGGATGTTACTGCTACCGCGGGATGGAAGCTCGCTACGATTATCCTTACGTTCAACACCAACGGAGGATCTTCGATAGCTCAAGTCAAGGGACATGCCGGCGAAACATTCAGTGTTCAAAATCCTACTAAAACTGGATATACATTCGCAAACTGGTCTCCTGCCCTTCCTTCGGTCATTCCGCAGAAGAACACGACCTATACCGCTCAATGGAAAGTCACAGTAAGTTTTGATCCCAACGGCGGATCGGGGAATCAGACACCTCTCGTTGTGTCTTCTGATGTCAGATGTCCACTACCGCAGTTTACAACGTTCCATGCGCCTTCAGGCAAGAGCTTTGACGGCTGGTCTCTCTCGCCTACAGGTTCCAAAGTATACAGTATCTATCCTACGGAAAACATTACTGTATACGCTTTGTGGAAAACTACTGCTCCAGCACCTAAGCCAGTTTCTAACACGGTCACACTAACTCTGAAGGAAAAGACCACTTACGCAGGGATTTATAATTCATATGCTCCCTATCATGGCGGTACAGTTGAAGGTGCTGGCACGTATAACAAAGGTCAGACAGTGGAAATAAAAGCGATAGCGACCGATGAATATCGTTTCGTGAAATGGGAAGAGGATGGAAACACCTCACCTACCCGTACCATAACTCTCGACGAGTCTGTCACATATACTGCAGTATTCGAATCTTACAGCGAAGAAGTCGAGCAGTTCGAAAAAGCTGCCAAATTAACTGGATGGACCATGATCCTCGGTGGTATAGGGGTGGTAGTCTTCGGAATTCTTGTGCTAGTTGCGTTGTTCCGCAGACATTGACACTTTGCGACTCTACCGCATTGAATGTCTCTATGGTGAGGAAAATCTTTCCTCGCAGTTGAGTAGCCAGAAGGTATAGATGGCGCGGAAGGAGAGATTCGAACTCCCGAGATGAATCACCACCGGATTTCAAGTCCGGCGCATTGGTCCAGGCTGTGCCACTTCCGCTTGAAACCCCCTATCGTGAAAGACATAATTAACGTTACTGTGCCTTTCCGCCGTAGGATTTGGTCTCTTCTGGATATATTTCGGCAGGCCAGTTTGTTGACACCGACTTATTCGTGAGCGCAAACCAGACCGATTCGACCACCAGGGAAAGGGCACACGGCAGGGCTGCCTCCGGATAGCTCACCAGCAGCAGCATGCACAGAGACGCTCCCAAACCGGAATTCTTCCAGACCCCGTATCCGACATAAACCACGGTATTCTGCCTCTCCACCCCTTTCTTCCTCAGGATATAGAGCATCAGGGAACCTACGATGAAGGTCCTGAAGATACAGGCAAGAATCAGCATACCGAGAAGGTCCACGTTCTCGAAGATGAAATCCCTGTTGCGTCCCAGAGTAAGCACCAGCAGCACCATCATCAGCACGTTGATGAAGGACACTTTGTACTTCCTTTGGATGGAGACCCTGCTCAGGGGGATGTTCAGCAGCACGGGAATGCCGATGAACAGGATGATGTACTTCAGAATCTCGAGAGGACTTACTGCATCGCCAATGAAAACGAAAGTCATGGCAGGAGTAATGAACATCGCCGCTCCATAGATCAGGACCATGGCGATCATGGTCATCGCCATATTGCCTTTCATCATAAGTGCCAGAGTCACCACGGACACTCCCGCGGGGACCGCCGCGAGCATGACCCAACCGTACCACAGAGCAGTATTGTCGATGAAGAATAAACCCATCAGGAGTGCGGAAGCGGTGCAGATGCCGAAACAACAGATCAGTGATAGAACTGCGGGCTTGATATCGCTGCGGAACTCTTCCCTCTTAATATGAAGCCCGTGGATCGAGGCCGTGAGCTGCACTGTTAGAACTGCGATAGAAAGCGGAGCCGCGATGTCTCCGATGGATCCGATGCAAAGTGCCAGCACTATGCCCAATACGACGAATATCCTCACATCGGTGGCATAGTTCCAGAAATCCATGGACCTGCGATAAACGTGCGGTATTTACGCTTTTCTGGCAAAGAATTTAACCGCATCGGCCACGGGGTCATCGGAAGGTACCGCTTCCAGCTGCCTGGCGTCGCGTGCCGCGCGGTTGTCCAGGATAACAGCCATACCCCTGTCGGTGGGGGTCCTGATGAGACGTCCGATGGCCTGCCTCATCTTCCTGACCGCGGGAATCTGGCTGGTGAGCTTCCATCCGAATCCGGCACCGTACTTCTGGTCGTACATGTCTTTCATGGCCTTGATCTCCAGGGAGGGCGGGGGATAGGGTATTCCCACGATGACGGCGAAGCACAGCTCGTCGCCGGGGAAGTCCATTCCCTCTGCGACGGAACCGCCCATGACACACACGAAGACCCCGGAACGTCCGCTCCTGAACTGGTCGAGGGCCGCCATGGTCTTCTTCTGCCTGCCGGACTCCTCCCAGTAGATGTTCTTGTAGATGGCCTCCTCCAGGTAGGGTCTCATCTCCTTCATGACACGGTAGGAGGGCATGAAGACCAGGATGTTCTTATCCACGGCGTTGCAGAGCTGGGCGACAGTGCGCTGGAGCTGCTGCTTCATCGCGGGGTTCCTCTGGAGCTCCTGGAAGTTGGTGGTCAGGACCTTGGAGTAGACCACGAGCTTGTTCTCCTTGGGGAACGGCGAGGGGTAGGTACGGGGAATCGAGTCCATAGGAAGTCCCAGCACCTTGGCGTAGGTGGAGAGGGGCTGCAGGGTACCGGACATGTGCACGGCGCCCTTCAGGTCGTTCATGAACTTCCCGATGTCCACGGGGTCGATGCATCCGGCGGTGAGGACCTCTCCGTCCTCGTTGGTGCGGATGGCCTTGACGTATCTGTCGGCGGGCGATTTGACCCACTTGCGGAGCAGCACGGCCAAATCCAGGAGAGGACTGGACGGGGCATCCGTGTCGGCGAGGGCATCCTGCCTGTTCTCGCCGATCTCGTTCATGCGCTCCACCATCATGTCGAGCTGCGTCCTGCCGGTCTTGAGCATGTTGCAGATCGATCCTTCCAGCTCGTCCGCCTTCAGCAGGGACTCGGAACCGCCGAAGGGGATCTTCCCGCTCGCCAGGTCGCGCATGGCGTTCTTCAGCGCCCTGACCAGGTCGTCGATCACCACGCCGTCGCCCACCTCGGGCCTCTTCAGCACACTGCATTCGTCGAGGGCAGAGTTGACCAGCCTGAGGTTGATGGAGAAGCTCTCCTGCTCCCTCACGGCGTCCATGAGGTTGTGGGCCTCGTCGACGATGAGGACTATGTCCTTGGGCTCCACGTCGAGCACCGAAAGGAAGTTCTCTCTGATGTCTGGGTCTATGATGTGGATGTACGGTGCGACGATGACGTCGAAGTCCTTCATCATCGCCTTTTTGACTTCATAGGGGCATACCTTCAGACCTCTGCAGTAGGCATCGATCTCGTCCGATTTGGGGAAGGCGCGCTTGCAGTACGCTTCCACCGTATCCGTCTGATGGACCACCTGCTCGAAGTACGGGCAGCCTCCGCTGCGGCCCTGCTGACTCCTTTGCTTCCTGTCGGAGCACAAGGTCGAAAGGGCGTTGGGGGACAGGTTGTCAAAGTCCGCACGGGACTGGAGCAGGGGACAGGACTTGTTCCTTCCGGTGAGGGTGATCCCCGACACGGGCTTGAGGGTGGAGATGGCCTTCAGCTCCTTCATGACCTGGTCCGACTGCGAGATGGTGCGGGTGATGTAGATGATCTTCTTGCCACGGGCCTTGGCGTGCTCCAGCGAACCTGCGAGGGAGGTGATGGTCTTGCCGGTACCGGTCCCGGATTCGATGACGATGTGCTTCCCGGCGTCCAGGGCGTTGCGGATGTCCTTAATGATGTCGAGCTGCACCTCCCTGGGCTCGTACGGAAGATAGGGGGCGTCCTGGTTGACCTGAGAGATAACCTTGGGCCCGTCGCTCTTGGGGGGCACGGTCCAGTTCTCGACGGAACCGTCGAGGGGCATGCCGCAGGAGGAGCAGCGGGGCATACCGGGGAAGGTCATCGAACCGCAGTTGGGACAGAACCTGGTCTTCACAGCAGCACCTCCGATGACATGTTGAAACCCGCTTCCACAGTATCCCTTCCGATAACGACAGTGGAAGGGAGACCACCTATATAGCGTATGGCGACTGCCTGCAGCCCCGTACGGATGCCTCCCCTCGGTTTCCTCTGAAACGCAGTTTCCGCGTTTGTATAATCGTTTTTGACATTTTTCACCCTCGAACTATACGGAAAACCCCGCCTTAACTCCGATTGCCCCCCGAAAAACGCAGAACACCTGCCCTCCCTTTCGCGCATGTTATAGTCAGACTTATAAGGGAATTCGAAAATCGAGGTTTGCCGAAACCGCTTACCAAAAAGAAGTGTACCAATGGACTTGACCGTCGCGATTCTTTCATTGTTCGCCGGAATAGGTGTCTTCCTAGTGGCATGCACCATGCTGAGCGGTAACCTGGAGGCCATCTGCGGAAGCAGACTCAGGCATCTTTTCGCCAGAGCCTCCGAGAAGAAACTCGTCGGCGTCGGAATCGGAGCGGCTGCCACCGCGGCCATCCAGAGTTCCGGAGCGACAACTGTTTTGGTCATCGGTTTCGTCAAAGCGGGTATCATGTCGCTCACGCTGGCGGCAGCCGTCATCTACGGAGCAAACATCGGTACCACCATCACCGCTCAGATCGTCGCTTGGGGATCCAGCAGCGGTTCAGACCTTCTCACCTACATCTTCGCGGCCATGGCCGGTGTCGGAGCTTTCCTTTCTGCATACGCCAAAAAGGACAAGACCCGCAACATCGGAAGCGCCATCGCCGCCTTCGGTATGCTCTTCGTCGGTCTCGAGCTCATGAGCTCTGCCATGGGTGACTTCGCCCAGGAACCCGGCGTCAGGGACTACCTCTCGAGCATCGACAACCTCATTATCCTCGTGGTCCTCGGTGCCGCACTCACCGCTCTCGTACAGAGTTCTTCCGTCATGACCGCGGTCATCATCACCATGATAGGCGGAGGACTCATCGAACTCAACCAGGGTATCTACCTCACCATCGGATCCAACATCGGATCCTGCGTGGTCGCCATCATGGCCGGAATGACCGGCGGACTCAACGCAAAGAGGACCGCACTCATCCACCTTCTCTTCAATGTGTTCGGTGCGATCATCTTCATCGCCTTCGGATTCGTCCTCGTCTACGGGTTCAACACCGACTACGGCGCGCTGTTCAGCGGAATGTTCCCCAGCGAACAGATCGACCTCGCCATGTTCCACACCGTGTTCAACGTGGTGACCGTCCTCGTCATGCTGCCCCTCACCGGCATGCTCATCAACGTCGTCATGCGCATCGTCCCCGACAAGACCACCACCAGGGGAGAGAGCATCAACGGCCCCCATCTCTACTTCGTGGACGACAACATGCTCAAGACCCCCGCCATCGCGGTCGGAGAGGTCAAGAACGAGATCCTCAACATGGCGCAGCAGGCCAACGAGAACTTCCACAGGTCCCTGAACATCATCCGCACCCTCGACATGACCGAGAGGCAGAAGTTCGCGGACACCGAGGACCAGCTTGACTATACCGCGCGGGAGCTCACCCACTTCCTGCTCAAGCTCTCCAACACCAAGCTGAGCGACAGGGACAGCGTCTACATCTCCACCGCCTTCAGGACCATCAACGACCTCGAGAGGGTCGGCGACTACGCCGAGAACATCGTCGAGTATGCCGAGAAGCTGAAAGCGGGCAACGAATCGTTCTCCGACATCGCCTGCGCCGAGATCGACAACGTGGAGGGGATCGTCGAGAACCTCTACCACAAGATCATGGCCGCATACAAGGCAAGGGACGAAATCACCCTCGAGGAGGCCTATGACATCGAGGAGACCGTCGACAACGTCACCGACGAGATGGCGGACAACCACATCGAGCGTCTGGGACAGGGCGTCTGCAGCCCCACCGTGGGTGCCGAATTCTTATCCATGACCTCCGACATCGAGAGGATCGCGGACCACTACATCAACGTCGGCAAGACCATTAGGGAGCTTCAGTGAAGCCCGAGGATCCCGAGCAGTTTTTCCTCGAAATCGTACCATTCCTTTCCGACGGTGCCGCCGAGCACGTAACGTATCTCCCCTCTGTCGAAGCACAGCGTCCACGAGACGTATTGGGAGCCGGGGTTCCTCTCGTACCCTATGCGGGGCAGGGAGGATTTTTCCACCAACGACTTCACGGCATCCCACTGCTCCGGGGTCAGCTTCAGAGCCTTCTCGCCGCGGCGGGTCATCTCCACGGACGACCCTCCCGCCTCCTCGAGGTGGCAGGAGCAGTTGAACCCTTCCCTGATGAAACGGTATTCGAGGAGCTTCAGTTCGGATATATCGCACCTCACTGTGGAGGACAGCTCCTTCAGCAGGTCGCAGACGCTGCCGTAGAGCCTGTAAAAGAGTTCGGGTCTCTCGCCCTTGCCCCAGGACTGCACGGCCACGATCCCGCGGGCCTTGACCTTCACATCCCACATGATGTCGGAGTCCTCCGCGGATTCGTACTGCTGCTCCCACGAAACGAGGCCGCAGGATTCCACGATAGAGTCTATCCTCTACATCAGCGGATCGTCCAAACGGAAGGTCCAGCTGAAATCGGGTATCCCGTGCTCCTTCCCGAGCCCCATGCAGATGGCCACGAGCTTGCGCTCGTCCTCCGAGGATTCGAGGGAGATCATGGACGCGTCGTCGCTGTAGATGAAGGAGAATCCCGATTCGTACTCCATGCACCCCCCATCCGTTAGGGGTTTAAAAAGGGCGTCGGAGTTGGATGTAGAAAACGTTCGGTTAATATAGAAGGTCCGACACACTTTCGGACATCAAATATAATTGTTTTTCTCGGTTGGATACAGAATCCACCACTAATTCCGAGTACAAAATATATAACATATCTGCAAACGTTTAAATACAACCTACGGACAATAGAGAAATATTATATTAGAGGTATTTCCGATGGTTAGGGAGAAGGAAAAACAAGAGACCATTGAAGTATGCCCCGAGTGCGGAAGCCGCCACATTGTACGTGACTACGAGAGGGCCGAACTCGTCTGCGAGGACTGCGGACTGGTCCTCGACGACAACTTCATCGACCAGGGTGCTGAATGGAGAGCATTTGACTCCGAGCAGAGCGACAAGAGGGCCCGTACGGGTTCCGCAATGACCTTTACCATCCACGACAAGGGACTCTCAACCGAGATCTCTTGGAAGAACAAGGACTCCTACGGAAAGTCCATCCCCACCAGGAACAGGGCCCAGATGTACAGGCTCAGGAAATGGCAGAAGAGGGTCCGTGTCTCCAACGCAACCGAGAGGAACCTTGCGGCAGCACTTTCCGAGCTGGAGAGGCTGTCCTCCGCCATGGGACTCCCCAGGAACGTCAGGGAGACCGCAGCGCTCATCTACAGGAAAGCGGTCCAGAAGAACCTCATCAGGGGAAGGTCCATCGAGGGAGTCGTAGCCTCCTCCGTCTATGCGGCATGCAGGCAGTGCGGTGTCCCCAGGACCCTCGACGAGGTCTCCGACTTCAGCAGGATCAAGAGGAAGGAGATCGGAAGGACCTATAGGTTCATGACCCGCGAGCTCAAGCTCAAGCTCCTGCCCACTAAACCCCAGGACTACATCCAGAGGTTCTGCTCCGAGCTGAAGCTCAGCGGAAACACCCAGAACAAGGCGATCGAGATCCTCAAGGACGCCACCGACAAGGAGCTCACCTCCGGAAGGGGACCCACCGGCGTCGCCGCGGCATCCATCTACATCGCGTCCATCCTCACCAACGAGAGGAGGACCCAGAGAGAGGTCGCCGATGTGGCGGGTGTGACCGAGGTCACCATCAGGAACCGTTACAAAGAGCTCAACGAGAAGCTCGGAATGGAAATCACCCTTTGAAACTCATCCCCGTCCCTCCGGGGACGGGATTACCCTTTTTCAGAACACCTGAGCGTCGCAGCGTCCGACGCTGCCGATGACGTCGTCGCCGATCTTGTCCACAATCTTGGCAAGCATGTCGGTCAGGCTCTGACGGTCGGTAATCCCCGTGGCGAGCATGTTGCGGTAGAGCTTGCCGCGGTAGCATCCCGAGAAGAAGTGCGGAGCGAAGCTGCGCATACGGCGCATGGCGACGTCCTCCCCATTCTCCTCGATGAGCATGTCCGCGAGCTGCAGGCACAGCTCCGCCTGCCTCCTGACGGTGGGGTTGGGGAGGCGCTCTCCGTATCTGAAGTAGCGGTCGATCTGCGTCACCAGGAAGGGGTTCCCGATTCCTCCGCGGGCGAGCATGACCGCTTCGGCCCCGGTGGTCCTGCGGGCGTTTATCGCATCGTCGAGCGAGTAGATGTTGCCGGAGATGATGAGGGGGACGGACATCTCGTCACGCAATCCCTCCACCAAATCGTAATGGGGCTTCCCGGTGTAGCGTTCGTCGCGGGTGCGGGGATGGATGCAGACCGCATCGACTCCTGCGGACTCCACCTCCCGGATTACATCCATGAAGTTGGCGGTGGAACCGGTCCACCCGAGACGTATCTTGACGGTCACGGGGATGCTGAGATTCTGCTTCAGCTTGCGCACGATGTCCCCGCAGAGAGCCGGATCCTTCATCAGCGCGGAGCCCGCTCCGGTGCGGTTCACCTTGGGCACGGGACACCCCATGTTGATGTCCACGAAGGCCAGGGAATCATTGATCTCGAGAGCCTTCTCCGCAGCACTGAGCAGGTCGTCTGGCACATGGCCGAAAAGCTGCACGCCGGTGATGCCTTCGGAACGGAAATCGAGGAAGCTCATGGTCTGCCTCCCGCCGTACTTCAGACCCTGGTCGGAGACCATCTCGGTATATGCCATGGAGACCCCGAAGGGCCTCATGAACTCGCGGTAGGCGGCGCTGGTGTAACCCGACATCGGACCCAGTACGACCGGTCCGCCGATGCTGAGATCGCCGAGACGCCACATGGTAAAATTACTCTTTGTTCTTGGGGTCCATCACGGTCCACTTGCCGGTCTTGTAGGAGAACTTGAACGGATAGCCCATCTTCTTGAGTTTCTCGATGTCGTCCTTGATCTCGAAACCGAGCTTGGTCTTGATGACGCCGTTGCTGGAGCGGGTGAACTCGATGCCCATGTCGTAGAGCAGGCTGGTGAGCGGACGCTTGCCGAGGCCGCGTCCCCAGGTGCGCCTCTCCTTCTTCTCCGGCTCGGCCTCCTCGGGAAGCTGGAAGGTCTCCGCCAGTAGGGCCTGGTACCCGTAATCGTCGGTGGGCTCGGGGACCTCCTCCCTGCGGATCATGTGCTTCGCCTCGCGGTTGCCGTTCTCCGCCAGGAGCTCCAGGACCTCGCCGAAGAAGGACCACTCGGGCTCCAGCCAGGATGATTCCAGCATACGGGTGAGGATGGAGACCTCGCGCTCGCAGTCGTCGCCCTTGGCCTTGGCGGCTTCGAGGTAGAGCACTGCGGCCTTCTTGTTGTCGTTGCCGTCTCCCAGATAGTAGTAGTCGGCGAGCTTGGAGATGGCGGACACGCTGCCCTCCTGGATGGCGCGGCGGTAGTACTGTTCGACGTAGGCGTTCCAGCCTTCGGCCTTCTGCTTGGCCTTCTCGTCGGCGATCCTCTCGAAGTCCTCGGCGGTCTGGGGTTCCTCTGACATGATGGGAGTGAATGCAATTCGTTATTGATAAAGCATGTCCCAGGGGCCGGGGGCCCCCGGGGCTAAAGGGTTTTGTTCCTCAGCGGCGGCTGCGGATGATGAAGACGGCCGCGACTATGCACAGGACCGCTATCGCACCGGCGATGGCAGCAATCAGGGTGATGCTGAGTCCGGAGGAATTCGGGGTCTCGTCCATGAGCGCGTACATGGAGAAGTGGCCGGTGACGAAGGTCACCTTGCCGTCGCTGTACGTACAGTCGAACCTCTCGGCCACCTTGCCGTCCTTTATGAAGCAGACGACCAGCTTGCTGACGTCCTGACCAGACTTCACTGTGTACGGGACGGTCACAGTGGCCTTTCCGTCGCCGAAACTTACGTTGTCTCCGAAGGAGATCTCGATGACGGGGTTATCACCGACGGTCTTCTTCACATCGTCGGGAAGGGCATCCTTTGACAGCTGCGACAGGTTCAGGGTAGCGGCGGCAGTGGACATCGACTTCACGGCATCGTTGTCGAACACGACATGTCCGCTGCCGAGCGAAACATCCAGTTTCACATCGGGGTTGGAGACCGCATCGGTCTTGATAGTGGTCATAGAGTCTGAGGTGAAGGCAGCGGAGGAATCGGCGATGTCCACGTCGTAGGTTCCGTTGGGGTCCTTGGTCGGCTTGACGGTCTTGTCGAACACCGCGTCGAAGTTTGCATCGCCTGAGATCGTCATCCCCTCGGTGTATCCGTCCCAGTGGTTGAAGGTGTAGTCGAACTTCTCATCGGAGGGCTTGACGGGATCTGCCGGAGGCACGATGGTGTCGCCCGTCCTTCCGTATTGGGTGGAGGTAACGGCTCCGTCCACGGAGAAGGTCACGACGTAGTCCTTATCCCACTTGGCGTACACGAAGGTGCTTCCCGCAGGGATGGTGCTGAATGCATATGGGGTCTGGAATGCACTGTCGGCATACCATCCGTCGAAGTAGCAGGCGAACTTGGTAGGTTCGGCGGGTTCCGCGGCGGGGTCGCCGGCGGCTCCGGCTATGGGCTGGACAGCGCTTCCGCCGTTGGTCTCGAATATGATGGCCGAACAGGGCTGATACCTGTCGTATACGAGGGCGAAGGACTTCCCCCTCATCTGCTCGACGGTGAGCTTGGTGTCGCCGTCATAGAACGGATACGGGAATGCGTAGTCCTCCACAGCGGTTATGGTCGTGGGCACATAGACGAACCTGAGGACGTTGCATGATTCGAAAGCGGATGTACGGACGGTCGTCACTCCCTCGGGGATGACGACATATGCGAGCGATGTACAACCGTAGAACGCATACTCCCCGATATTGGTAAGTCCGTCGGGCAGAATCACCGAAACGAGGTTGGGGCAGAAGTCGAAGGTGTCTGCGGGCAGGGTTTCGATGGCGGCCTCGATGACTAGGGATTCTACACTGCATCCGGAGAATACCGCATCTCCGAGAACGGTCACGCTCGCAGGTAGGTTTATGGTCTTCAGCTTGGCCATGTCGACGAATGCTTCCTTGCCGATCTGCTGCAGGCCCTCGGGCAGGGTGATCTGCTCCAGCGAACCGCATGCTCCGAATGCGAAATCGCCGATGGTAGTGACGGTGTCTGGCACATCATATTCCGAACCGTCCTTGACCGCGGGATACTGAATCAGTACCGTAAGATCCTTGCTGAACAGGACGCCGTCGGATACGGCGAAACTCTGGCTGGCGCCGTCGACGGTTATCGTCTGGAGCTTCACGGTAAATGAGAATGCACCGTACCCAATCTGAGTGACGCTCGCAGGTATGGTGATGGTCTCCAGGTTGTCACTGTTTTTGAACGCCTCGGGACCCACGGTATGCACGGTGGTGGGTATCGTGTACTCGGAAGCGGCCTTTCCTGCGGGGTACTTCACCAGGGTAGTCTGGTTCTTGTCGAAAAGAACGCCGTCGACATCCGAGAAGCTTGCGTTGCCGTCGGCCACATTGATGTTTTCGAGGGCGTGGCAGCCCGTGAATGCATCCCTTCCGATACTGGACACGTTTGCCCCGATATCGACGGAAGTCATTCTGCATGCTAAGAACGACCTCTCGCCTATGGAGATGAGGCTGGCGGGGAGAGTGACCGATGTTATTGTCACACCAAAGTGGAAGGCGTTGTCTCCGATGTGGGTGCAGCCGTCTCCGATGACGACCGTATTGACGTGATAGCCCAGCCAGGGACTCTCCGTGTAGTCGGTCATGGCACCGGTTCCGCTGATGGTCAGGGTCGAGTTGGCCGGGGTAAAGGTCCACGTCAGACCGTCTCCGCAGGTTCCCTCGTTTGCCTTGTGATACCACTTCGCATAGACGAAGGTGGTTCCCCCGGGAATCGTGATGAAATCGTATGGCTTGGTGAACTGCTTATCGGCATACCATCCGCCGAAATCATATCCTGATCTCGTTGGTGACAGGGGAAGATGGGCGGTGGCACCCGTATCGCCAGTAACGGGACGCACAGGGGATCCCCCCAGAGAATCCAGAAGGATACCCGACACAAGCTGATATTTGTCTAGCTTGAGGTCAAATGTCTTGCCCCGAGTCTGTTCCATGGTGAGTTCGGTCTCTCCGTCGAAGAACCCGTGTGCGAACAGGTTCTGTCCGAAGGTCGTAACGGTGCTGGGTATGTAGATGTGGCTGAGAACACCGCATCCGCTGAAGGCGCTGTCGGGGATTTGGGTGACTCCTTCGGGGATGATGATGAATGACAGGGCGTAACAGTTCTGGAAGGCGCCTTCACCGATACTGATGAGGCCGTCGGGCAGACTGATACCCTCCATGCCGGAACACCCGTCGAAGGCATGCCCGCCGATGGTCTGAACGGTGGTGGGCAGGGTAACGAACCTCATACCGGTGCATCCGGCGAACGCGGACTGACCGATGGAGGTCAGTCCCTCCGGAAGGGCGAAGTTCTGGGGAAGTGCGGTGCATCCGTCGAATGCGTGGTCCCCAATCTGCTGCAGGGAAACGGGGAAGCCTACGTTGGACAGGGTGTTGCATCCCGTGAATGTTCCGGTCCCGATGGTCGTCACGGAATCCGGGAGGGTGATGGATGCGAGGCCGTGGCAGCCCTCGAACACATATTCGCCGGTGTTCTTGAGATCGGAAGGAAGGGTGACGGAAGTCAGGGAGGAACAGTAGTTGAACATGTATGCGGGCAGTGTCTCTACCGCGGCATTGACGGTCACCGACTCCAGACCTGCATTGACGAACAGGGAGACTCCCAGATCGGTAGCGCTGGCGGGAATGGTGATGGAAGTCAGGCTCTGGGCGAAATCGAAGGCCCGGTCGCCGATGTGCTGCAGGTTGGCGGGAAGAGTGATGCTCGTCAGCAATTCGCAGTTCTCGAAACCCTTGGCCGCAATGGCCGTAACAGAAGCGGGCACGGTGTAGGTCTTGTTTACCCCCTCGTTCCTCGAAGGGAACTGGATGAGGGTGGTGATACCCTTGTCGAAAAGGACTCCGTCCTGGGAGGTGTATGCGGTGTTGTTCACATCCACGGTTATGGTTTGCAGCCATGTCATATGATTAAAGGCACCTGCAGCAATCTGTGTGACAGTGGCTGGTACGGTAACGGTCTCGAGAATCTGGTTGCCGCTGAAGGAGTCGGACCCCAGAGTGGTAGTTCCGGACGGAATATCATAGTTATACGTGAGGTATTTGTGATCAGGGAACTTAATCAGTGTCTTCTGGGCCTTATCGAACAGGACCCCATCCACAGCACAGAAATGGGTGTTTTCCCCATCCACGGTGATTTCTCTGAGATCGGCACAGCTCGCAAAGGCCTGACTGCCGATCGTAGCTACATTCTTACCGAGAGAGAATGAGGTCACCGCATAGCATGCCCGGAAAGCTCCATCCCCTATGGACTGAAGACTGGTGTCGGGGAGGGTTAGCGAGTCGACTCCTCCCAGGCCGCGGAAGGCATTATTACCGATATGGGTGCATCCTCCATTAAAGACGATGGTCTTCATCTCATTGGCGTAATTGTGCCAGGGACCGTATTCCTCATAATCTGTCATGGCACCGGTGCCGGTGATTGTGAGAGTTTTGGAGCTGCTGTCGTAGCTCCATGTGAGATCGTCTCCGCAACTCCCGGAAGTAGGATCCGCGGAAGAAAGGTCGGAAAGATTTGTCAGGACGAGACATCCGACGGCCACCATCGCGAATGCCATCGCGACGGCGATCAATTCCCTGGTGCGGGAACCGCGGATACTGTCCGAATTGCTTCTGGCCAGGTATTTGTTCATGTAGACAAAATGCAGACATCACTAGAAAAGGATAACTACCAACTGGTGCGGACGCAGATATTCTTCCAACTCCCCTCCTCATGGACAAAAAATATTATCAGGAAAGGCCTGTGCCCCTCGAGAAACCATGGCGACCATCTCACAGCGCATCGAATCGATACCCATGACCCGCACCACCTGGGTCATCCTAATGCTGGTGGGTGTGGGATGGATGTTCGACGCCATGGACCAGGGCATGGTCAGCGGGGTCATCGCCGCCATCGGCACCGACTGGGACCTTTCCAAGTACCAGCTCAGCTGGCTGACCAGCTCCGGAATCTTCGGAATGATGATCGGCGCCGCCCTATCCGGAGCCATCTCCGACAGATGGGGAAGGCGCACCGTCATCCTCTATACACTTCTGATCTACAGCATCGGAAGCTTCCTGTGCGGATTAGCCACCGAATACTGGATGCTGATCGTCTTCCGTTTCATCACCGGCTTCGGATTGGGAGGTGAACTGCCTGCGGCGGCCACCCTCGTCAGCGAGCTGTCCCCCTTGAAATCCAGGGGAAGGAACGTGGTCATCCTCGAGAGCTTCTGGGCCTGGGGATGGCTGGCCGCCTCCCTCGTGGCGTTCCTGCTGATTCCCTCGCACGGATGGCGCATCGCGTTCTTCGTCGGTGCGGTCCCCGCTCTCTTCGCGGCGGCCCTCCGTTTCAAGGTCCCCGAGTCCCCCAGGTTCCTGGAGGTTAACGGGAGGAGGGAGGAGGCGGAGAAGGTAGTCTCCGGACTCGAGAGGGCGGCCGGCATAGAACCCTGCCCTGACGATTCATCCTCCGAAGTAAGCGAGAGCAGGCCCTGGTACGAGGAGTTCAGGCTCCTCTGGGGCAAGGAGAACCTCCGCTCCACCGCCGTCGTTTGGGTGATATGGTTCGGCGTGAACTTCGGCTACTACGGGTTCGTCCTGTGGACCCCCACCTTCCTGACCGAGCAGGGATTCGACATCGTCAAGAGCTTCGGATACACCGTTATCATGTGTCTGGCACAGCTGCCCGGATACTTCAGCGCAGCATATCTGATCGAGAGGTGGGGACGCAAACCTACTCTAATCCTTTACTTCGCCGGTACCGCCGTCGCATCGTGGTTCTTCGGCCACGCAGACTCGGAGATGATGATCCTCGCCTTCGGATGCCTGCTGTACTTCTTCGCCCTCGGAGCCTGGGGAGCCGTCTACTCCTACACCCCCGAGGTCTATCCCACCGATGTCCGCGGTTCCGGCAACGGCTGGGCATCCGCCTTCGGACGCGTGGGAGCGTTCATCGCGCCCTTCGTCGTCCCCGTGCTCTACAAGTCATACGGATCCGACCAGGGATTCGTCCTGGTGTTCGTGGTCCTGGCCCTGGCCTTCGCCGCCGTCGCCGTTGTGGTGGCCCTGTTCGGCAGGGAGACCAAGGGCGAGAGCCTCAGAGACATATCCAGATGACCAATTGGGAAACCGTGTTTCCTGATCCTTTGGGTTTCAGAGCGGGGATGCCTTCTCGCACCCCTTTTATATATAAAGGACGATACCGCTCCAACCGTTTTTCTTTTCTGGTTTTTTGTTCGAAACGCGAAAGAGGAAGGGGAGGCTATGCAGACACAATTCAAGAGCAGCAGATATCCGTCGGATCTGGTGGAGAAGTTCGCACTCCAGACCGACGCGGCAAGGAAGTATGTGCCAGAGGAGCAGAGTACCATCGTTCTGAACTTCGCCGAGTACTGGCACGGACAAGGGGCGGAGCCCAAGCAGTCCAAACGTTTCTCCCCCTTCAAGAACAGCCTCACCGAACAGTTCAAGCTGCTCAGCTACGACATCACCAAGTCCCGCGAGCTCATCACCTTCATCTACAACTGCCTGTACCGCGCCAGGAAGAAGACCGTCAGGCCGATGTACATCTGCCACCCCTCATTCTACAAGACGCATCCCGACGAGGACACCCCCCTCCCCCTCGAACTCGAGAACGCAGCCATCCGCATCCCCCTCAACACCAACGACCTGGTCCTCATGGGCGACATCGTCTCCAAGGCGGAGACCAAGTTCACCCGCGTGGAGTTCATCGTCAAAGGTATCTCCGTCCTGAACAAATCCACCCACTACGGCGAGAAGAAGATCGACGCAGCCGTCATCTGCAGGGTGGTCAACTCCTCCTCCAACTCCCTCGACAGGAACTGGATGGAGGGCTTCTACACCACCAAAGGAGAGCTGGCCGACGGCAAGCCCAAGAACATCTACATGAAGTCGGTCATCACCCCTGACCTCATCGAGGAACTGAACGAATTATACATCGTGAAGGACCCGGGAGCGGTCATCTCAATGCTCAACGAGTGGAGCGACTTCCTGACCACCGAGAGGCAGGAGGCCGACGAGAGCGAGATCCGCGGATTCGGCATCGAACGCCCCGAGTTCTACATGGCCGTCCCCCTTCCCCCGGGCTCGGTCACCGACCGCCAGCCCATCGTGGAGACCCCCGATGCGGTCTGGATCGACAGCACCGGCAGCGACGCCAAGGCGCGTCTCCTCGTCCGCATAACCCATCCCATCGAGCACCAGCTGTTCGAGAACGACCCCAAGTACGTGGAGAAGTTCAACAAGCTCACCGCCATGGGCATCAAGATCATCGACCCCGCCAGGGCCCTGGCGGAGAACAACGCCGCCATGGACCGCAAGGAGAGGGAGCTCGCCCACAGGATGTCCCGCGTGGGCAACGAGCGCCTGCAGGCTGCCAAGCCCGCCGGCATGCTCCCGGAGGAGACTGTGAGGCCCGCCAAGGAACGCAGGAACGAAGCGCTGGCACAGCTGGATTCCGAGCTCAGGGCGAAGGCCGACGAGGAGGTCGACAGGATGTCCTCCGAGTTCCTCTCCTCGGAGAACGTAGCCACGGACATAGAGGCCTACATCGAATCGATCACCGACACCCTCGCCGAGGAGGCGGAGGAGGAGCGCAAGAACCGCGCCGACGACGAGAGCGACAGCGGCAGGAACTGGAAGGAGGCCTACGAATCCATCTCCCCGGAGGAATGCTTCGAGGCCGTGAAGGAGAGGTTCCGCAACCAGAGGAGAGCCGAATTAGTCGCAGAGCGTCGCGGTTCCTTCAGGATGGAGGCCGAGAAGACCCTCGGCCCCGTCAGGAAACAGAGGCGCGCCGAGATAGAGGCCGCCTTCGGCCGCGAGATGGAGGAGCTCTACAAGGGTGCGGACAAGAGCACCCTCACTGTGTTCTTCGAAATCCCCCTGCCCGCGGGTGCCTACCTCCTGGAGGAATACTACCAGAGGCAGAAGTTCTTCGAGAGGGGCAGCCAGTACAAGATCGTGGCCGACCAGACCGGTACCCAGACCAACATCACCCGTCAGATGGACGCCCTCGAATCGTTCAAGAACGGGGAGGTCGCCAACCCCTACCTCGCATCCTACCTGTTCTCCACCAGCGACACCCGCCTGGGAGACGTCACGCCCATCGGGCACTTCTTCGGAAAGAACTTCAACGACCTGCAGAGGCGTGCGGTGGAGGAGGCCGTCAACAGCGACGGGCTGTACCTGATCCAAGGTCCTCCCGGCACCGGAAAGACCCAGGTCATCTCCGAGATCACCACGCAGGAGGTCCTCAGGGGAAGGAAGGTGCTCATCACCAGTCAGAACAACAAGGCCATCGACAACGCCTTCGACAGACTGCTGAAGAACCCCCTCATCAGGCCTGTCCGCCTGATGTCCGAGGGAAGGAGCAGCGACTACGAGCTGGAGTCCATCGTCTCCAACTTCTACCGCAACACCGCCAATTCACTCGAGAATCAGATCGGACTGTACTCCGACCCCAAGAAGAAGTACTCGGTGGAGACCAGGTTCGACCGCACCAAGGACCTGTACAAGGAGTACTGCGACGCCAAGGAGGAGGCCGAGGACGAGCTGATGGACATCGAGGACGACCGCCTCGACCTAGCCACTCTCTCCCAGAAACTGGAGAGCAACCGCAGGGCCGACGACGGCAGGCGCTCCAAGCTGTTCATGCTCAGGAAGTCCCTGGAGTCCATCGACCAGTACGAGCTCACCACCTACAACGAGCACAGCAAGGAGATCAAGGACCTCTTCCGCGACTCCGTCGTACTGACCACCAAGAGCAGGCGCAGGGACGGGGAGAGCGAGCTCGAAGGAAAAGTGTTCGGCAGGTACGGATACTGCGCTGCCATCATGGCGCTCTCCGAGGACGAGTTCTTCCGCCAGATCAACCTCATCGAGGAGAACCGCCCCTACGCCGACCTCTACATCAGGCTGTGCCGCGCCAAAGAGGAGGCCGACAAGACCGCCATTCAGGGAGAGATCGATTCCATGGTGGAGGCTGCCAACCTGCAGACCGAGGACTTCGTCCTCCTGCACAGGTTCGGCGCCGACCTGCCCTCCTCCCTGCCGGAGATCCGCGACAGGCTCGCCCGCATCAGGGAGAAGGTCAGACGCAAGATCGAGGTCCGCATCGACAGGTACTCCTCCGAGGACCCCAACTCCGAATCCGACGAGGAGCTGCTCAGGAAGATCGCCGAAGTGAAGGACGAGATCTCCGACATAGAGCAGGAGAAGACCTATCAGGAATACCTCCGCGCATCCGAGACACTGGCCCATGAGATACAATCGCTTTTCAACGATCTGGGTATATCGGAGAAGTTCACCACTTTGGACGAGGCCTACGACATCCTCAAGAGGAGGGTGGAGACCATCTACTCCCTCGACGACAAGGATATCGAGTTGTCCCGCAGGACCTACGAGGACATCATCCGCTATCTCGAAGAGGAGGGCGTCGATAAGAACGACCATGACCGTTTGATGAAGGAACTCAGGAATTTTGTCAATGTTGTCGGCATCACCTGCACCGCCGAGGGAAGGACCATGGTCGACACCGAGGGCGACGAGGACAACGTGTACCTCGACGTAACCACCATGGGCATCGACGTGGTCATCATCGACGAGGTCTCCAAGGTGCCCTTCCCCGAACTGCTGAGACCCATCCTCTCCGGAAAGAGCATCATCATGGTCGGCGACCACAAGCAGCTTCCACCAATCTACAACGTCAAGTACGACAAGAACACCGTCTCCCCCGACGACCCCATCGTGGAGAGGGAGGAGCGCTTCAAGAAGATGTACACCGAGCCCCTGTTCAAGACTCTGTTCGAAACGGCCCCCGACCAGTCCAAAATCATGCTCAGGCAGCAGTACCGTATGGCCTCGCAGATCATGGGCGCCATCAACAGGTTCTACGGCGACAGCCTGGAGATGGGCTGCCGCGACGAGGACAAGGCCCACCATCTGCTCATCCCCGGCAAGGAACGCAACATCGTCGACGAGAAGAACTCGGTAATCTTCATCGACTGCCGCGGAAGCGAGTCCATGCAGCAGGGAAGCACCTCCTTCGAGAATCAGCTCGAAGCAGACGTGGTCACCCGCATGGTGAACCTCCTGGAGGACCGCTGCGCCACGGACGGCAACGGAGGGGAGATCGGGAAGGCATCCGAATCCGACAAGATGTCCCTGGGCATCATCACCCCCTACGCCGCTCAGGCGAGACTGATCAGGAAGCAGACCGACCAGATCTACGAGAGGCTGCGCAAGCGCGGCATCCCATCCAAGTTCAGGAGCTTCGGCGAGGAGAAGTTCGCCGTCAAGTCCGTGGACGATTTCCAGGGAGACGAGAGGGACATCATCATCCTCTCCCTCGTCAGGACCGGCCGGTCCACCTTCATCTCCGACTTCAGGAGGATCAACGTCGCCATGAGCCGTGCCAGGAGGCTCCTGGTGCTGGTGGGCAACGCGGAATCCCTGGAGCAGGAGGAGATCGACCTCGACGGACAGGGCGAGCCCCGCCCCGTGTACAAGGAGATCATCGACCGCGTGAAGGAGAGCGGAGGGTATCTCACCTCCGACGACGTAATGGAGGTGGAGGAATGAACGAGGACGTCAGGATCACCCTGCCCATGACCGCCACCAGGTTCTCCTTCACGGCGGACTACCTCGAGAAGAAGAGGGCGTCCGGACTGGAGTACATGCTCCTAAAGATGATCGGTTACGGCGAGGAGACCTCCGCCGACCTGAAGATCTCCGACGTGCTAAGCATCTTCTCCGTGTCCCTCGACCTGCTCCCCTTCATCATCGGTGAAATCAGGCAGCTGGAGGAGAGGAACATGGTCCGCGTGGAGACCGAGGGGCTCAGCAAGAACACCTCCATCAAGAGAATCAAGATCAGGCCCGAGGCGAGGCCCTTCTACGACTCCGGCTTCGTTACCGACAGGAACGGCACCGTCGACGAGAGGATGCTGTTCTTCCCCTCAAGGACCGTCAGGTTCGAGAAGGGCAGGGACATGGAGGAGCTCCGCCCCATGAGGGTCGTCGCCCACGTCGACCCCGAGGAGCTTACCGGCTTCGTCAGGTCACACAAAGGATACTTCAAGCTCTCCGAAAACGCCGAGGTCAAGCCCGCCAAGGTCAAGCGCGAGAAGAAGGACTCCGAGGGGAAGGTCGTCGAGGCGGGCGAGAAGTCGTTCAAGTACGCCCAGCCGGTCTACCTGTACTTCGACATCCCCACTGGCCGCTTCGAGGTCAATGCCGACGCCTCCGGTATCGACATGGAGGCGTTCTCCAAGGACTTCACCGGCGACGACATCCTCAAGGCCGTGGACAAGGAGACCTTCAGGTTCAACCCCGCCAACAAGTTCGAGGTGAAGACCTGGGCCTCGGTCCCTCCCGAGGGGCTGACACAATGCGTCCTGCCCAAGGACTTCCAGACCCCGGAGGGCCTCTTCCTCTACGGAAGCAACCTCAAGAACGTGCAGGATCCCGTAAGTGCCAGACTGCCCGAGGAGATAGGCTGCGACGCAGTCGTTATCGAGCAGCCCTCGGTGGGTTACAAGTACTGGTTCACCAGGCGCGAGATCTCCGTCAAGGGCTTCGAGGGCACCCGCATCGGCGAGGTCATCGCGGTGCAGAAGATCAACGGATGGGAGATCAGGAAGTGCATCCAGGCGGCCACCGCCAACCTGCACATGTCCGACAGCGACCTCGACAGGCTGAACAAGATCTCCCGCAGGACCCGCGACCCCGCCCTGTTCTCCGACAGGATCGCCGCCCACCTCAAGGACGGGGACCTGGACAAGCTCAGGGAGACCCTCAACAGCATCAACAAGCTCGACTCCAAGATCTGGAGACCCAACCTGGAGGCCGATCTGGAGGACATCCTGTGCGACAGGGTCAACCGCAGCGTCGACATGAAGTACGTCTTCGACTTCTTCGACATCTGCCTCAGGAGAGGATTCGTCCTCGAGGGCAAGAAGCTCATCGAGATTCTCATGAAGAGGCAGAAGCTGATCAACGTGGCCGACTGGGCGCTGGTCAACGGAATAGGCAGATACACCGTGCTGGCACAATCGGGTCTCGCCCGCTCCGTGATGAAGACCATCATGAAGCACGAGACCATCTCGGCGGAATCCGACTTCTGCAAGTCAGTGGTCCTGGCGGCGGATTCGTTCAAGGCCGTCAAGACCCACACCAACATCTTCGCCTCCGCCAAGTACGACTGCAAGCTCGAGCTCATCACCCCCGATACCTCCAAGATACTCGTGCACGCCTTCGACGACCTCTACTCCTCCCTGGAGGAGATCGAGAAGCAGTACCCGGTGATCGCCACCAACGACGACTACCTCGAACTGCTGAGGCTCAAGCCCATCTACGCCACCGTGGCGGGCATGGCACGCTCCAAGAAGCAGCTGAAGAACCGCCGCGACATACAGGCCGAGGAGAACACCCTGCTGTTCGTCACCGCCCTGTGGAAGAGGTTCTGCTCCGTCATGGACGCCGGCCTCGGCACCTCCGACGACGAGTCCCGCATAGCGGCCATCGACGGCCTCTCCTCAGTCAAGGCCGACGACAGGAAGGCACTCCGCGAGTTCGCGGCGGAATACCGCGAGATCGTCCGCCACGACGTCACCCGCAGGATCGAGAAGAACCTCCGCCGGAAGTGGGTAGGAGCGGTGTTCGCCCTGGAGGAGAACGGGGTCTCCTGAGGGCTCCGGCCCCCAGGGGAACCATGTTCGGACAATCGTTATTAGTCTGCGATTCTTTCCGTACATGAGGAGAGAGAAATGGCATCGTGGTCGTTGAAGAAACCCGAACTTTTGGAGGTCAGCGAGAGCTCCCTCAGGATCATCAGGAACAACCTTGACAAAATCGGTATCTCCATCCCCCTGAAGGAGGAGGACGAGAAGAAGATCTTCGAGTGGGCCATCAGACAGAAGGAGCACTGCACCGAGAAGGAATGCTCCATCGTCAACAACGGATACACCTTCGACGAACTCATACTCCTCATGAACGAGTTCAGCCCCTATGACGACAGGGCCATCAGTTTCGCGAGACTGAACAGGCGCCTCGAAGGCAAGGAGTGAAGATTGGAGGGCCGGGGTTGGCGCCCCGGCAGAGGAAAACAAGTCGATTTGACTGTTACAGTAATCCCTCCGCTAGTATATAAATGTGGTTATATCATCCATCCATCAGGCAAAACTTATAAATAAGGTCGGATGAAAAATTAATCCATTGTATTCAATTGTATTTTCTATATAAACAAAGCACGAATATGTTCGAAATCCAAACATATCCGTAAATCGGTTGGTCCCAATATGGATAAAATCGTCCATATAGCGACTGCGAAGATACTTCTACGGCGAGGACGATGGGACTCCCATGGAGCCTGTCTTCGAAGGAGCGGACATTTCTTGGGAGATCCGTGACGACACCCTCTATCTGCGCGGCAAGGGGGACATGACCTTCCTCCGCGACGAGGAGAAGGACAGGCTCGACATCCCGTGGTACTACGAGGACTTCACCCGGGTATCATTCGAAGGCAACATCACATCCATCGGCCCCGAGGCCTTCCATACCTCGGACCTGGTGGAGATCGACATCCCCGATTCGGTGGAGCACATCGACGCTCTCGCTTTCTGCTCCTGCAGGTCGTTGGAGAAGGTCAGGTTCGGGCGCCACCTGAGGTCCATAGGCGGATACGCCTTCGAGGACTGCGTGAAACTGAGGAGGGTCGTCCTCGGAGGATGCGTGGAGGTCGTCGACTACAGCTGCTTCGAGGGATGCTCATCGCTGATCTCCTTCGAGACCTCGCCGGTCCTCCGTTCCGTGGGGGAGAGGGCATTCTTCGGCTGCTCGTCGCTGGTGAGGATTTCCCTCACCGAGAAGGTGCTCCGCGTGGCGGGCAATCCCTTCGCGGGATGCTCCTCCATGAAGGAGATAGAGGTTAGTCCGTTCAGCTCCGTGTACTCCTCGGCGGACGGTGTCCTCTACAACCGCCCCCGCTCCGTGCTCATATCCGTGCCCGGCGGCACCGAAGGTGCATTCACCGTGCCCGATTCCGTGGTCGAGATCGGAAGGGATGCCTTCCACGGCAGCAGGGTCGCCTCGGTCGTCATCCCCGCAACGGTGAGATCGATCGATGTCGCTGCTTTCAAGGACTGCAGGGAGCTTCGTTCGGTCACCATCGCCCATGAGGAGGCCCGCCACGGAGTGCGCTTCAGGGACAGGATCCTGAAGGGGGAGATGTTCTGCGGATGCTCCTCTCTGGAGGAGGTCGTCCTGCCCGAGGACCTGGAGACCGTCGAGTTCGGTGCCTTCGAAGGATGCTCTTCCCTGAGGACCGTGAGGATACCCGCGTCGGTCGAGCGGATCAACGAGAGGGCGTTCAAGGGCTCGGGGATAAAGGAGATAGAGCTTCCGGAGAACCTGGAATACCTGGGCCCTATGGCCTTCGAATCCTGTGCATCCCTGGAGTCGGTAAAACTCAACGAAGGACTCGTCACCATCGACTCGGCGGCGTTCAGAGGCTGCTCCTCCCTCGGAGAGATAGACATCCCGGAATCGGTGGTGGAGATAGAAGCGGATGCCTTCGAAGGATGCACGGGCCTGAGAAAAGCGATACTCCGCTCTTCAGCGATAGACCCCGGAGACATCTTCCCCGAGGGCGTAGAAACAATAGTGCCAGACTCCGAATAATCTTATCGTCAGAGCTGGCTGGAATCCTCGGGAAGCACATCATACGGACACGCCGGCTGGCTGCCCGTGGTCCCGTCGATGAGGTCCTGCAGGGACACGCTGTCGAGGTATTCGGTGATGAGGCTGTCGAGCTTCCTCCACATCGGGAGGGTCTTGCAGTAGGCGGCACGCTCGCACTCCACGCCCCCGTTCTCCAGACAGGCGACGGTGGCGATGGAACCCTCGGTAACCCTGAGGACGGTGCCGATCATGATGTCGGAAGGGGAACGGAGGAGGGTGTAGCCCCCTCCCTTCCCGTGGGAACCGGAGACGAGGCCCGCCTTGACGAGGCTGGGCATGAAGGTCTCGAGGTACTTCAGGGAGATGCACTGCCTCTCGGCCACATCCTTTAATGGGATCCTCTCCCCATCGGCATGCTCGGCAAGGTCGATGAGGAGGCGGATCGCGTATCTCCCTTTGGTGGAAATGAAGGTTCCCATATATCACTCCTCAAAAAGTGCAGTCGATAAGTACCTTTCCCCGGTATCGGCGAAGATGGCGACGATATTCTTGCCCTCGTTCGCGGGATCCTTTGCCAACTGCAGCGCTGCGGTGAGTGCCGCGCCTGCCGAGATACCGACCAGGAATCCTTCCTTCTTTCCGATCAGACGGCCGTTTGCGAAGGCATCGGCGTCCTCCACGGCGATCACGCTGTCGTAGATGCTCTGGTCGAGGGTGTCGGGGATGAAACCGGCGCCGATTCCTTGAATCTTGTGGGGACCGGTCTTGCCCTCGGAGAGCAGGGGCGAGCCCTTGGGCTCCACCGCCACGATCTTGACGTTGGGGTTCTTGGATTTCAGGTACTTCCCGGTTCCGGAGAGGGTTCCTCCGGTTCCAACTCCGGCCACGAGGATGTCCACCTTGCCGTCGAGGTCCTTGTAGATCTCGGGGCCGGTGGTCCTGAAGTGGATCTCGGGGTTGGCGGGGTTCACGAACTGTCCGGGGATGACGGAGTTGGGGATCTCCTTGGAGAGCTCCTCCGCTTTGGCCACTGCGCCTTTCATTCCTTTCGCACCCTCGGTGAGCACCAGCTCGGCACCGTAAGCCTTGATGAGCTTCCTGCGCTCGATGGACATGGTCTCAGGCATCACGATCTTGATCTTGTACCCCCTTGCGGTGGCGATGGATGCGAGAGCGATTCCGGTGTTTCCGGAGGTGGGCTCGATTAGGATGGTGTCCTTGTTGATCTTGCCCTGCTTCTCCAGCTCGTCGATCATGGCCTTGGCAATACGGTCCTTCACAGACCCAGCAGGGTTGAAGAACTCCACTTTTCCGTAGATCTTGGCTTTCAGTCCGTACTCTTTTTCGATGTTCGTGAGCTCCACGAGAGGAGTTCCTCCGATGGTGTCGTCAATGGATTTATACAGCATTCTATCACGCTTTGATTTTGGCGAAACCCTGTTCGAGGTCCGCGATGATATCGTCTATGTGTTCGGTTCCGATGGAGAGACGCACGGTGTTGGGTTTGATTCCGGCCCTGAGCAGTTCCTCTTCCTCCAGCTGGGAGTGGGTGGTGGATGCAGGGTGGATGACCAGTGATTTCACATCCGCGACGTTCGCCAGGAGGGAGAACAGCTTCAGGGACTCGGTGAACTTCTTGGCTTCCTTGGCTCCGCCTTTGATCTCGAAGGTGAAGATGGAACCTGCTCCGTTCGGGAAGTAGCGGTCATAGAGGGCCTTCTTGGCACCGGTCTCGAGGGAGGGGTGGTTGACCTTCTCCACGAGGGGGTGGTTCTTCAGGTACTCCACAACTTTCAGGGCATTCTCGGTGTGGCGCTCGGTACGCAGGGACAGGGTCTCAAGTCCCAGCAGCAGCAGGAACGAGTTGAAGGGAGAGATGGTTGCTCCCTGATCCCTCATGAGGGTGGTCCTGATTTTCACGACGAATGCGGCCTTTCCAACTGCCTCTGTGAACACGACTCCGTGGTAGGAGGGGTTGGGTTTCGAGAGGGTGGGGAACTTATCATTCTGGGCCCAGTCGAAGTTACCGCTGTCGACGATGACTCCCCCCATGGCCACTCCGTGACCGCCGATGAATTTGGTGGCGGAGTGCACCACGATGTCTGCACCGTGCTCGATGGGACGGAACACCGAAGGAGGCGTGAAGGTGCTGTCCACGATGAGCGGGATGCCGTTCTCATGTGCGATCTTGGAGATGGCCTCGATGTCGGCGACATCGGAGTTGGGATTACCCAGAACCTCGGTGTAGAGGAGTTTGGTGTTGGGCCTGATGGCCTTCCTGAAGTTCTCGGGGTCGGAGGGGTCCACGAAGGTGGTCTCGATTCCCTGCTCCCTCAGGGTGTTGGCCAGGAGGTTGTTCGTTCCGCCGTAGACGTTGGTGGAGGACACGACGTGGTCGCCGGCGAGAGCGATGTTCTGGATGGCGTAGGTGATCGCAGCGGAGCCGGAGGCAGTGGCAAGGGCGGCGATTCCTCCATCCAGGGCAGCGATCCTCTCCTCGAAGACGGAGGAGGTGGGATTCATGAGCCTGGTGTAGATGTTTCCGGGTTCGGAAAGTGCGAACCTTCCGGCAGCGGTTGCCGAATCCTTGAACACGTAGGAGGTGGTCATGTAGATCGGCACCGCACGGGCGTCGGTGGCGGGGTCGGGGTTTTCCTGTCCTGCATGTACCTGCAGGGTCTCGAGTCTGTATTTGTTGTCGGTCATGTTACCTTACATACTCCAATACAACGCTAGTATATATTCCTACCTACTAAGTAGGTAGGTAAATAAAACAGGCAAAAAGGTGCCTCTATAATAGAGAATTTAGAAAGAAAGTTGAAGATTGGGGGCGGAAATCACTGCTTCTGCATCCCGATCGTCCAGTTGATATCCTTGAGGAACTTGGCGAGGGAATCCTTCGGGATCCTTCCGCCGGCGGCGTTGGAATGTCCCCCTCCCTCTCCGGAATTCGCGATGGCGGTGGCCTTCATGGCATCCCCCATGTTGATGCCCCTCTTCTCCATCTCCGCGGAGCAGCGGGAGGAGATGTCGTACACGTCTCCTGCGTCAAGCAGGGCGATGATGGGCAGATCGCTCTTCTCCCAGTACTTGATGAGGGTGGCGGAGACCAGCCCTCCGTATCCGCGGGAGCTGTACATGAAGTAGCGGATGTTCTCCAGCGGGGTCATGTGCTCGATGGCATCGAACAGAATGGCTAGCAGCTGCCTACGGAACTCGATGTAGGCTCCGCGGCCCGCCATGAGATCGCGGCTGTCGATAACCTTCATGGCCGTGGCGGCCGCATCGGTCCTGCCGCAGGCATCGATCGTGTCAGATAGCAGCTGGGCGTCGCACTCGAAATCGGTGAGATAGTAGCGTTTGCGGACGAGGCGGGAGATGACGTCCTCATCGACGGAGTTCTCCCTAAGTTTTGCAATTATGGCCTCGTCGAGACGGGCGGCCGATTCCGAATCCCCGAATTTGAGCGAGGAGGTCGTGTTGAATCCCAATCCGAAAAGGAAATCCCTGACGGAGTCGGGGACGCCGGTGATGCCGTCGAGATAGGGGTCGATGGTGAACATGACCGATTCGTAGACATTGCCCAAGGGGACGATGGAATCCATGGTCTTGATGAGCCCGCGGGAAACAGCCTCGTCGACGATGACCTTGTTGTACCCGCTGAAGGCGGGACGATGCTGGTTGTCGCCCAGCATACCCGCCACGGCCACGGTGGCGAGGTCGAAGTTGGACTCGTCCATGGCCATGGCGAAGAGGAACGCCATGGTGGATGCGCAGGCGTCATGGGCCCCGCTCACTCCCGCCAGCCAGCAGCTGACGAATACCTTCCCCTCCTGGTCGAGGTCGAAGCTATCGGGGATCTGATGGTGGTCGAGGACCACGCAGTCGCACTGGTAGTCGGCCATCTCCGGGAGGAAGCTGGTACCCATGTCGGTCATGATGAAACAGACTGCTGGCACATTGCGGACGGATTCCATCTCGCGATGCCCGAGGGTGGTGAAGGCCTGATAGGTGCACTCGATTCCGGCCCTCTGCAAAGCGGTACGGATGATGGACACGGAGGCCATGCCGTCGGCGTCGTAATGGGTGAACAGGTGCATCGTCTTGTGCTTCCTGGCGATCTCCACCGCTTTCACCAATCTGTTGCGTACGCTCTCATCAACGAAATCTATGAACATCTTCTGCATCCCTTCAAGCTGTTTTTCTGATTATGCGATATGCCTTTGCGAAGCCTTTGCCGACCTTGACCCCCTCTTCGGTGGCCAGGGCGAACTTGGCGCGATATGATTCTGTCTCCACGCCACGGGTGATCAATCCGTCCGATTCCAATGCCGAGAGGAGCTTCTCCAGAGCCCTCTGGTTAGAGACGTTCTTCAGGAGGTCCGCATAGTGGACCTTCCCACCCCTGGAAAGACATCTCATGACGGGATCCGCGTACCGCATGGAGATGGAGCCGTATCCGAAGGACAGTGCCGATATGACCTTCCGGCCCAGATCCGTGACGGAGACCGTGGTCTTCTTGACAGGTGCGTAGACGCGCGAACTGTCGATCAGTCCGTCCTCCGCCATCCAATCGAGTCTCTCCTTCAGGGTCGGGTAGTTGGGCACCACCTTTCTGAGTTCGACCGTAGAACATTCACCGCCGCAGCTGCGGATGTACGCCAATAGCTCCAGCGTACGCTCATCCGACAGGGAGGTGTAACGGTCAAAGTGCTCCATGTGCGGATGATATCGCCTTTTATATATTAAGTATTTGCTAACAAATTATTAGCAAATAAATCCAATTACGGCAGGAAGCCGATCGACGGAATGACCCAGACCTCAGACAATATCGGTGTGAAAAAAAGGCGGCAGGGAGACCCTGCCGAATGGGTTTGGAAAAGGATCAGAAGATCTCGGGCGGCGGGCCCTGCCTGTGCTCCATGTATGCCATCAGGACGTCGTCAGAGGTCCAGTTGAGGAGGACCTTGTCCGCTTCCAGCCCCTCCGGCCTGTAGGCGATGATCGCCGAGGGCAGGATGACGGCCCCGAAGTTGCGCTCGATGGCCGAGAAATAGGTGGCGGTGACGCAGAACTCCGCCAGCATACCGGCCAGGAACACGTGGTCGACGCCTGCTTTGGTGAGCACGTCGGCCAGTTCGGTCTCCTTGAAACAGCTCATGTTCTTCTTCTTGACCACTATGTCTGTGGGTTCGGTCTCGATTCCCTGGAGCCATTCGTCGCCGTCGTCACCCGGATAGGGGATGTGGGCGGGACCCTGGAACGCTATGAAGATGACCGGCAGACCATGCTCCCTGAACAGACGTGCGTAACGGTTGATCTCCGGGACGGTCCTTCCGCGGATCTCCTCCCAATCGTCGGTGGGGAGTGTGAACTTGCGCTGCGGGTCGACGACGACCAGTGCCGCCTTCTCTCCGTAGATGTAATCACGCTGCATAGGGAAACATCGAGAACATGGTATATAATGCCAACTTGATAAAAATGGGTGAAATAGTTTGGTCCCCTGGAAACTGGGGATTGGGGTTCAGGCGGAGCGCTCGAGGTTCTCCTGGGCCTCTTCGGATCCGGCGTCGGCGGCCTTCTGCCACCACTCCCTGGCGATCGCCATGTCCTTCTCGACCCCGTATCCCTCGGCGAACATGATGCCGAGCTCGTTCATGGAATCGAGGTGTCCCAGATCGGCGGCCTGGAGGAACCAGTAGACGGCCTCCTCGTCGTCGAGCTCCACTCCCTCCCCGCAGGAGAGCATGGTACCCATCATGTAGCAGCCGTCGGCGTCGCCGCGGATGGCGGCGTTGTAGAACCACAGCAGCGCCTTCCCGATGTTGTGCCTGACACCGTATCCGAAGTAGTAGCGGTAGCCGAGTTCGAACATGGCATCCGCGTCGTCGTCCCTGTCCGCCAGCCTGACAAGGTTGCGGATGTTCCTTCCCGAGTAGTAAATCACGGTGTCTTCCATTTTATCGGAACGAGAATCCGCTTCGGCGGATAAAAACAATGGGTGGCCGGACGGGTCTCCCCGCCCGGGTTGTGTTTGGAAAACCTCAGCGGAGGGAGATCTCGGAAAGGTCGAGACCGGTGTCGACGCCGATGAACTCGGGGACCTCGAACTCGATCTCAGCGGTGAGCTTCTCCTCTCCCGCGTACTGGGTGGCCTCGCAGACGTACCTGCCGGATCCGAGCTGCTCCACGGTCATCCTGGTGCGGTTGCCGGCGAGCACGAATACATAATGCTTGAAACGCACGCCTTTGTCCAGGAAGTAGAGGGTCATCACGGTCTTCTCGATGTTCTCGAGGGCCTCGTTCACGTAAATATTGGCAAAATCACGGCCTACGTTGGCCGCCACTTTAAGTTCGGAAGTTGAAGACATACTATAATCTCCGCTGGTGAGTATATATAGTACTATAAAAACATGTGTTAATTTGTTACACTTTACCGGCAAATGTCAAAAAATCATCCGGTTCATTCCTGGGCGCTGCGGTATAACCTCGCGAGCTCGTCCATGGCAGGCTCGTGGCCCTGCTGCGCGGCCTTGCAGAGGAGCTCGGCGCCCTTCACGGTGTCCTGCTCCACGCCCAGCCCGCGGTTGTACATGACCGCCAGATTGTACTGCGCATCCGCCATACCCAGATCGGCCGCTTTGGAGAACCAGCGGACGGCCTCCTCGAAGGACTGCTTCACGCCGACCCCGCTCCCGTACAGGGAACCTAGGTTGTTCATGGCGTTGACACTGCCGGCCTCAGCCGCCCTCCTGCACCAAGAGAAGGCCTCGGTCTCCGACACGGGCACGTTGTCGCCGTTGTGATAGAAGGAGGCGAGATGGAACATGGCCTCCGCGTCGCCGCCCTCGGCACGCTCGTACACGTTCCTCTGGGCATCGTCGAAGGTCTCGGGGCAGCTCATGCCGGGACATCCACCCCAATCTATAAAGCAGAATCCCCATGACCCTGCCATGGCCGAGACCGCGATCCTCACCATCGAATGCAACCCGCCCAAGAGATTCGGAAGCAGCAGCACCTTCATCTTCGGGATCAAGGACGAGATGCTCGCCGAGGGCAGGGCCGGGGAGACGGTCTACATGCACGTACCCTATGGCGTGCAGGACATCACCGTCCTGGTGAGGAACTCCGGCATAGACTCCATGACCGGGGTCACCCAGGTGGAGGTCTCCGACGACATGTCGTTCCGGATTAAGTACGGCCTCCTCAACAAGACCGCCAAACTCGCTTTAAAAAATAAAAAATATTAACGCGTAACCTAATTCAGTCTGCGGAGGCTGCGGATGGTCAAGGTGTCGGACTGGAATCTGGTGGGTTACGTCTCCATGGCGGTACTCATCCTGATGCTCATCGTTGCGAGCAGGCAGTTCGTCGTCGGCCTCGATTCCACGCACCCCTACCACGTCCTGGTCAACCAGTCCATGGACCTTTTCGGGATATCTGTCTGCATCATCCTGTTCATAACCATCCTCTTCGACCACCGTATCAACATCGGCACCATCTACTTCATGGCGTTCATCACCCTCGAGGCCATGCTGCTCTTCTGGGATTTCGAGGCCTGGGTGGTGGACGGGGACCCCAACCAGGTGGTCTTCAACAGGATCATCAACTACTACAACTACGGATTCGTCCTGGTCGTCCTCATCACATTCTGGCTGTACATCAAGCACCTCACGGACGTCAAGGACAAGAGCCTCTACTGGGTGGAGGTCACGTACTACTCCCTATTCGCGGTGGGTATGGCGGTCATCCTCACCAACCCCGTCACGGAGTTCGTGTTCACGGTCGACGAGACCACCGGCCTGTACTCGCGCGCACCCACCTACTGGCTGTCGCTGATAGCGCCCCTAGGCCTGATCGCCCTCAACGCCCTGGCGGTCCACCGCTACGTGAAGGGATTCAGGAAGAAGATCGGTCTCTACAGCTACACCCTGATGCCGCTGGTGGGATCCATCGTTCAGTACACGTCCTACGGCATGCAGATCGTGTACATCGCCATGCTGTTCTCCCTCATCCTCATCTACGGGAACTTCTACGTGGAGAGGGGACAGGAGATCACCAGGAAGGACGCTGTCATCACCGAGCAGAGGGTCTCCATGATGGTCGCCCACATCCAACCGGAGGTCCTGGAGCGCACCCTGGACTCCATCAAGAACATAGAGGGCAACCCGCCGGAGACCGTGGAGGCCCTGCAACACTTCTCCGCGTACATGCGCTGGAACCTCAATACACTCGGGGTCACCAAGACCGTGCCCTTCGCCACCGAGATGAAGCACGTGAGGACCTACGTGGACCTCGAGAAGCTCAGGTTCAAGGAAAGGTTAAACGTCCGCTACGACATCCGTGATACGTCCTTCAACATACCTGCGCTCACGCTGCAGATGCTGGTGGAGAACGCTATCAAGCACGGGATCACGGTCAAGGAGGATGGCGGCACGGTGAGGATATCAACACGCAGCACCGGCCACGGACACGTCATAACAGTATCCGACGACGGGGTCGGATTCGATGTCACGAAACCCATCGTGGACGACGACAGGAGCCACGTCGGACTCGCCAACGTAAGGCAGCGCCTGGAGGAGATGTCCGACGGGACCATGGAGATCAGAAGCGAGATCGGCCGCGGTACCGTGGTCAAGGTCACGATACCGAAGGAAACCACAAACTGAGAGATGAGAGAAGATGAGAATACTTGCAGTAGACGATGAGAAGGATGCCTTAGAGGTCCTCGTTGCGGCGATCAGCGAATGCGAGAAGGATGCCGAGATCAAGGCCTTCAACTCCCCCACCGAGGCGTTGAACTATGCAGCCGAGAACCCTCCCGACATCGCGTTCCTGGACATCCGTATGCCGACCATGTCCGGACTGGACCTGGCCAAGAAGCTCAAGGCCATCAACGTCCGCGTCAACATCGTCTTCTCCACCGGCTACTCCGAATACGCGTCCGACGCTTTCTCCATGCACGCCAGCGGATACATCATGAAGCCCGTCTCGGTGCGTCTCGTCAGGAAGGAGCTGGAGAACCTCCGCAACCCCGTGGAGACCCCCAACAGCCGCATCTTCGTCCGCACCTTCGGCAACTTCGAGCTCTTCGTCGACGGCGAGACCCTGCACTTCTCCAGGAAGCCCGCCAAGGAGCTCCTCGCCTACCTGGTGGACCGCAAGGGTTCCGCCGTGACCAGGAAGGAGCTGTGCAGCGTGCTGCTCCAGGACGAGGCCTTCACCAGGAAGTCCCAGGATTACCTCACCAAGATCGTCAAGGAGCTGCAGAAGACCCTCGACGAGGTGAACGCCGGATCCATCGTGAACCTCGACAGGAGCGAGTACTCCGTCATCCCCGACAACTTCAGCTGCGACGCCTATGACTACCTCAAGGGTGTGCCCAACGCGTTCAACAACTTCTACGGGGAATACATGTCCCAGTACCCCTGGGCGGAGAAGTCGATCCAGCAGTTCTACAAGTGATCTCACTGCTTGAAGGTCATCTGCTTCGTCTCGGGGGAGGACTCGCCGGTCTTCTCCTCGCATATCGACAGCACGAGCCTTATCTGGTCCATCGAGAACCCTCCGCCGTCAGGCCGGAGGACCGATTTCTTGAATGCGTCGTTGCCGGGCCTGCGTGCGACCTTCATGACGTACTGGAACCTCTCGTAATCATCGGTCAGGGCACGGAACTGCCTGTCCAGCACCAGCACCTCCGAGAACTTCTCGTGGACCGGGTCCGCCTTCTTCTCCTCCATCGAGATCCTCTCGCGGGCCTTGGCCCTGCGGGCCTCGACGAACTCCGCCACGCGCTCCTCCGGCCTCACCGACAGGAGTGGCTTGAGATCGGGGTTCTCGGCCACGATCCCGACCGGTCTGCCTTCGTGCATGACGTAGATCCTCATCTCCTCCGGGGAGGAGAGGTCGATGGAATCCATGTCGCGGTTGTAGACGTGGGAGTCTAGCTGGACCCCGCCCAAAATGTCAAGACCCAGACCCTTCAGATGGATGGGGAATATCTTGAGGCTGTCGCGGTCGATGAAGGTCCTCTCGACGAAGAAAATGCCTATCCCTGCGGCATCCGCGAAGTCCTTCAGCGCTGCCAAGGTGTTATCCCCGACGATGCACACCGCGGTGGGAACGGGAGGGACGATGTCGAAGCGCCTCATGCCGGAGAGGGCATCCGAGATCTCCCCGTCGGAGGGTATCAGAAGGTCACTCTCCTCTGGCGGCACGGGACTTCTTGGGGATGGGGAGGGTGACCAGGAAGGTGTTGCCGGGGCCGTCCCTGCGGAGCAGCTCGATACTTCCGCCCAGAGTGTCGGCGAGACGGTCGTTCAAGCTGGAGAACGTGACCCCTTCGGGGTGCTTGGACTCGTCCTCCGCGAGCGTAGCCCTGGTGAAGGCGGTGCCGTCGTGGGTGACCTGGATCTGGTAGCTTCCGCCGGCGATCGACGAACGCACCAGGACGGTGCCCCCTCCGGAGGGCCTCAGCCCGAAGTCGATGCAGTACTCCACCAGCATCTGGATGGTCTGCGCGGGGATGAAGAAGTTCCTGACCTTGATGTCTGTCTCGTAGTTCAGCTTCTCCCCCATGCCGAGCTTCTCCAGCATGATGTATGTCTCCACATGGTCGAGCTCAGCCGCGAAGGCAATGGGGCCGCTCCTCTTCAGGGAGTCGAGGTTTCCCCTGAGGTACATGCCGAAGTCGGAGATGGCCTCCCTGGTGGCGGGCGGGTTGCCCTTGATGTTCATGATGGAGGTGAGCGAATTGTAAAGGAAGTGCGGCTGGATCTGGGAGATGAGGATCTTGGCCCGCTGCTCCATGAGCTCCGCGTCCTTGAGGATCAGCTCCTTGCTCCTGCCCACATAGAAGTTCCCGTAGATGATGAGCAGCGACAGACAGAAGATGATGTTGATGGTGCCCACTGGATTCAGGATGAAATCCAATATAATGGACAGCAGGGGCGCCAGCAGGAACAAGGCCAATGCCACCTTCTTACGGACCCCTTTGACGAGGGCCTGCACCCCCACCATACCGACCAGGAGCATGCACAGCAGGGGAACGAAGATTATCTTACCCATCGACCCGTATACTACGGTGGCCTCCTTGGTGACGTAGAAGATGTATCCGGTGGGGATGTTGATGATCAGCATCACCAGGCCCAGGAAGAACAGGGCGAAGAAGACCGCCTCCAGCTCCAGGTAGAGGCGCTCCCTGAGGCCGGTGATGAATCCCAGGTACAGCCAGAACGTCAGCATGATGCTGATGAGGAATGCGGGGTTAAGATACTCCGCGATCTGTATGAGCCATGTGTACTGCTCATTGCCGAGATATATGGCGTACAGGTTGCTGAAGAACAGCGCGAAGAAGTTGATGAGCAGCATCGTGATGAAGTAGATGCCTCCGAGATTGATCCTGACATCCATGAGGAGGGTCAGCAGCAGCATGACGCACAGTCCCATGCCGCACACGGCCAATGCCATGCGGGTGACCGATAGGTTGTCGAAGCTGCCGGTACGGTTCACGGTCAGGAGGTACATGGAGAAGAGGAACAGGAAACCGAGCAGCAGGGCCACTGCCACTCCGTACTTCTTCCACGTAGGTATCAACATCTGCCTGCCCTCCGGAGAAGGGTATCTCCTTCTCTTCTTATATGAATGGGCGAACTTCTATTAGTCGGTTAAGCCATGGACGTCCGATCTGAGTTGAGCGGGAGAAGATCCAAGAAGAGGACGGCGCGCCCCAAGGGCATTTCCGAGCAGATTCTCTCGGAGGACTACTGGGAGGGCTATTACGCACTGGGGGACAGCACGGTCGTCAAGTGCATCGATGCCGAGGACGGCTGCGCCGAGGCCGCGGTCTACAGCCTGACCAACGGCAGCGAGACCGACAGGTTCACCCTCCGTTACGAACCCGGATCTGTGTTCTCCATTCTTGCCGACGAGATCGCCGCCCGCGGGCACGGGAAGATCATCCTCCGCATCTCCGACGCGGCGGAACAGCCCGACCGCGACGAGGCCATCGACAGGATCCTCGAAGGGAAGGAGAGGTTCGAGCTCCTCCGCATCCAGAACCTCATCCGCAAGCTCCGCTCCAGGGGCATCAACATCTTCGGAGGACCCATCGGAAGCCAGGACCTCTTCGAGGACGATTTCGAGGGATTCTACCTGCTTTCCGACGGGAAGATCCTGTACTGCCGCGACAGGTCGGTATGGGACGAGGACATGATGGACGGGCTCGTGGACGGAGTGGTGTCATACTACATCCTGGATCCCCAGAAGTTCAGCATCGGCGCTTCCAAAGAGCAATGCTACGGTTCCCTCCGCGGGGACCGCTTCTCCGACCTCGCCGAGACATTGTACAAGGAGCACGGACGCGTGGTATCCGTGCTCGCCAAGCACGGGACCGAGCTGTTCACCGACATGCGCAAGGCGCTGGGCGGGGACTCCCATTCGGCGGCCGTGGCCAGCCACCGCCTGAGGATCAACCTCTGCGTGGTGAACTGACCCGGTTTCTGACGAGGTTTTATAACATCGAGGGATGATGACGCGTTGTCGTGCATCCCATGGATGCAGAGTGATGAATATGGAACTCCAGACCATAATCGATTCTATCAGGAACTTCCCGGGAGTCACCAGGAAGAGCAAGATCCACGAGGTGGTGGACCTCCTGCCCACCGACGCCTTCCCCCGCGTGGCAGCGGCCGAGGGAGAGGATGCGGCAGCCATCGAGATGGGGGACAGCTACGTCCTCTTCGCCACCGACGGCATCATGGAATCCCTGGTCCAGTCCGACCCCTACATGGCGGGTTACTTCGCGGTCCTCGTGAACGTGAACGACATCGCAGCCATGGGAGGCCGTGCCACCGCCATGGTCGATGTGGTCTCCATGTCCGACAACCGTATCTGCGGCATGCTCCTCAGGGGCATGGAGGAAGGGGTCAGGAGGTTCGGCGTCCCCATCGTGGGCGGACACACCCATCCCGACTGCAACTACCACGCCATCGACATCTCCATCATCGGGGAGGTCAAGAAGGACTGCCTCATCCGCAGCTGCTCCGCCAAACCCGGCGACGACGTCGTCTTCGTGATGGATCTCGACGGCCATTACCCCGACAACATCCCCTACGCGTGGCTCACCACCCTCGACAAGGATCCCAAGCTCGTGAAGCGCCAGATGGAGGCTGCGGCGATCGTCGCGGACGAGAAGCTGGCACATGCGGGAAAGGACATGAGCAACCCCGGTTCCGTGGGTACCCTCGGAATGCTCCTCGAGGCCTCCGAGATGGGCGCTCAGGTGGACCTGAACAGTATCCCCGTCCCCAAGGACTGCACCGATTTCGTCAGGTGGCTCCTCTGCTACCAGGGATGCGGATTCGTCTACACCTGTCCCCCCGAGAACTCCGAGCGCATCATCGAGATCTTCAGGAAGGTCAAGTGCGAGGGAGCGGTCGTCGGCAAGGTCAACGACACCCGGAAGCTCGAGCTCACCTACAACGGCGAGAAGGGCACCCTTTTCGATTTCACCAGCGACATCATCACCGGCTGCAAGCCCAAACAGCATCTGCCCGCCAAGGCGCGCCAGTGATCAGACTATAATCGCTATCACGAGCAAGGCGTACAGGAACAGCATCAGCGTGGACACGTTGCGGGTTATCTCGTCGACACGCCTCTCCCTGTCCTCCTTGTCGGTACGGCCCAGTTTCTCGTAGAGTGCGTCAATCCATCCGCGGAACACGTATCCTCCGTCGAAGGGATAGGCGGGAAGCGCGTTGGTGACTCCCAGCATAATGTTCAGCCAGAACAGCCAGTAGAATATCTTGCAGATCTCCCAGAATCCGAACATCTGGTCGCCGTACCACCAGCGGATGCTGTCGGGTATGGGGTCGAGACCGCTGAACGGGTGCGCGATGTATGAGAGCATTCCCATTGCATAACCGGTGATGTCATGAGCCCCGTAGAACGGGTTGGCGGAGGTCTCCTTCAGCTGGTTGGGGGTTATCAGGTTCATTCCGGAGGTGGTGGTGTAGACGCCGAGATAGCCGATGCCGCCGGAAGAGCCCAGGGTAACGGTCTGGGAGGTCATCGGGGCTCCCGCGGTGTCGGTGTAGGTGATGGTCACCTCGTCGCCGGGATGGGTGGTCCCCATGAACTTGGTGAAAGCCTGCTGGGTGTAGAACTTGTAGGTTCCCGATGAGGTGGTGATGGAGGACAGTATCTTGTTCTCCAGTATGCCGTGGGCGGGCGAACTGTCCACCGTCTTCGACACGTACAGTCCCCATGCCATCGTCACCGTGCTCTCGGTGTCCGCGGTGCGGTAGTGCACCGATACCAGCTCCCCGGGGGTCCAGGAATAGGTGGTCGTGTAGTCCTCTGTATAGGAGAACGGTTCGCCGTTGATGTCGAGGATCAGCGCTCCGGCGGGGATCCCTGCGGAATAGGCGGGGGAATCGCCGATCTCGGTGTACACGGCCGCATTCTCCCCGTACGGAGAGGAGATGCCTCCGAGCATCACTCCCGAGAACAGGAGGAAGGAGATGGCCGCGATGACGAAGTTGGTGGTGATGCCTGCGGTGAACAGATCGATCTGCGCTCTGCGGGACGCCTTGTTGACGTCGTTCTGGTCAGGCTCCACGAAGGCGCCCAGGGGCACCACCGCGTAGAGCAGGCCGGTATGGGTCACGGTGATGTCGTTGGCACGGCTCTGGAGTCCATGGGCGAGCTCGTGGCACACCATGGCGACGATGAGGGCAAGGAGCCCGTACCACAGCGGAAGCAGGGGGTTCAGACCGGGGATTGCGAGCACATACTCCAGACCGATGCCTCCGCGGGAGAGGGTCTGTGGCATGCGGTAGACCGCCACCGCCATGATGAAGATCATGGAGACCATCAGCACGAAGGACACGATCTGACCGAACACACCGCACCAGTGCCAGAAGCGCTTGTATTTCCCGAAGCGCTCGATGAACGCTAGACCCAGACGTGTGTTTATCTTGATGGTGGGACCGTACTTCTCGAACCCGTGGCGTATGGCCGCGGGATGCTTCCATACGATGAACCAAAGGGGTATGTACACTATGACGAGGATCAGAAGAATGAGTTCCGTCGTGTTCATTTGGCACCCCTTTACGGCGGATGTAATGGTAAACAACGGTATAATCCTATCCCATCAGGCGTGATGGGAGCGGTCCTCGATGTCCTTCCCGCCGCCGGAATAGATAATCCTCTTCGCCCAGGCCAGTTTCTTCAGTTTCCTGGCGGGGTCGGAGCCCTCTTTGGGGTTGGGGTTGTCGAAGTCGAATCCGTAGAGGAGGATGTGCCGGGCGCCGAACTCGCGTGCGAGGCAGACGCATCTGTCCCCGTCGGTGAAACCGCCGTAGTTGAAGACGGTGTTCTCCGGCCTTCCCTGCGTAGTGAGGACCACCGGGCCGTTGAAGAGCGGGGCGTACTCCCTGACGAGGTCCATGTTGTCCCCGTGCGCCAATATCAGCGTAACGGCGCCTTCGGAACTGGCCTCCAGCTGCGCGTTGATATTGCCGTCGAGGTCGGTGACCACTATATCCGGCTTCATGCCCGCGCGGAGCAGGCGGAGGACAGCAGAACCGGAGCAGATGATGCAGCCCTCGGTCCCCTGTGCCAGGTCCTTCTCGAGGAAGGGCGAGTCTCCGATGACGGATACCGTCTCTCCGATCATGTCCTTGAAAGAATCCTCGTCGCACAGGTCGGAATTGGGTGTGACGGCCTTGAGAACGCGTACGGAAGCAAGGTCGGAAGCGGGGGAGAAACCGAAGTCGGAACAGATCTCCTCGTAGACGGGTTCCCATTCACTGAACTTCATTGACGGGGTTCCCCTTGTCGGACGGGACGGAACTGTAGTAGATCTTACGGACCTTCACCTGGAGGGCGGCCGCCACGATGGTCATCATGAATCCGGTGACGATCTCCGCGATGATGACGAGGTTGTCGGTGTGGTAGAGGCCCACGTAAGCCATCAGATAGTCGAGGATTCCGTTGGCGATAAGGCCGATGGAGACCATGTTGAGGATGATGGTAATGAAGATGTACCTCAGCTTGCGGGAGTAGATGTAACCGTCCAGGATGGCCCCGAACACGTAGATGAGGACGGCGAAGACCGCGAACCACAGGAAGTTGATGAGGAACAGGACCACGGCCTGGGTGGTGCGCTCCGTGTAGACCTCTCCGACGGAGAAGAGCGAGATGACGAATCCCACGATGCCCACGAGGCCTCCCGCCACCAGGAACACGAACTGGATGCTTCCGTGGCTGGCCCTCTGCTTCCAGCGGTCGAACCAATCGTTGATACGGTCCGCGAGGTTGTATGAGTAGAACGCCAGGATGAGACCGATGGCGAATACGAAGATAGGGATGATCGAGATCGCAAGGAAACGGTTGAACGACTCGGCGACGGCGAAGTTCGATACGAGGAACAGCAGACCCAGACCTGCCAATACCCAGCTGATGGGTCCGAGGAAGCGCTGACGTTTCTCGGGATCGTCCATGACACGCTTGAGCATGTAGATGGTGTTCTCCACCCTGGGGGTCTGCTGCACAATGACCCTCTCGACGTGGTCGATGCTGATGCGGCTGCGGATGATGGGGCCGATGTACTCGTCCTCCGCTCCGTCGCTGACCAGGTGGGCGTTGTCGGGCCTGACCTCCTCGAGGACGGATTCCAGCTGCTGGACGAGGATCTTGTCGGAGAGGTGTCCGACCTTCTTGTCACCGCAGAGGAGCGCCACCTCGACGCCTTCGTGGCCGCGCTCTTTGGCGAGCTCGTTGTAGAGATGGAGTGCTCCGAGGAGACCGTTGGTATCGGAATCCTCCGGGTCCGCGATACCGAGGGCTAAAGCTGCCTTCTTGCACTCTTCGTACCCGATCACCGGCGATACTATGCCGGCCTTCTCCCCGTAATCGTTATCCCTGTCGATAACGAGGATCAAAGTCTTCTCCATCGTGAAGCGTATCATCCTCGCTCTTTTTTATATTTACTCCGTTTTCAACGGATTTCGGCTTTCCCAGGCGTTCGACCGAACGCTTATATCGGGATAATAAATTCAGCTGGATGTGTACATAAGATGGCACGGCTACTCCTGCTTCGAGTTCGCCGACGATAAGAACAACGTCGTGTTCGACCCGCACGACGGAAAGTCGATCGGGGTCTTCCCTCCGAAGGTATCGGCCAAGCTGGCACTGTGCACACACAACACCTTCGACCGCAACGCGTTCAGGGTCGTGGGCGGCAAGCACAAGGACGTGGTCTGCGAGAGGGGCGAGTTCAAGGACAACGGTTTCGAGTACATCGGCCTCCCCTCGTTCAGCGACGACCGCCTCGGGGAGCAGCGCGGGGCCAACACAATCTACCTGTTCTCGATGGACGGCATCAGCGTGGCCATATGTGGCTGCCTGGGGGACATTCCCATCGACTGGGTCATGGAACGCATCAGGGGCGTGGACCTTCTCTTCGTGCCCGTGGGGGAGTATTGGACCATGCCCATCTACAAGGTAAACGAGTTCATCTCCAAGGTGAAGCCCAAGATCATCGTGCCCACCGATTACAAGGTAGGGGGCATCACGCTGCCCTTGTCCCCGCTCAGCGCCTTCACCGACGACTGTCAGGACGAGGTCGTGCACGTCGGCAACGCCATCGAGCTGGAACCGGACGATATCTCCGATTTCAAGGGCGTCTGGGTATTCGACCGCTGACGCTGGCGTTACATCTTTTGAAAAACACTACACCGAACGGTTCAGTAGAGGACGAGTCCGTCCTCGAGCCTTCCCATCTCGATGGGGGTGGTGGCGTCGCCTACGAGGGCGCCCTTGGAGTTGGCGATGACTCCGGAGCCGACGTACTTGGATCCGTGGTTCACGGTGGTCCTCTGGACCTCCTGGACCTTGAGCACCTCCTTGAGGAGCTCGACATCGTCGTCGGTGGCATCGATGGTGCACACGCAGCCCTTGTTGTTGCACTTGCACAGGGAACCGATGGTGTTGCATCCCGCGATGGCGGAACGTACCACTTCGACCCCGAAGAGCTCCTCCAGCTGCTTCAGAATGCTGTCGGGGAAGTCGGGGTTGACAACGGCCCCGTGGTCGTTGACAAGGATGTTGTTGCCTGCCGCGTTGATGTAATCGGGCAGCAGGACGATAGGGATCTGCTTCCTGATGATCTCCAGCTCCGCTTCCTCGGCTAGTCCCGAGACGGCGGCGCCGTTGGAGTTCATGGCGATGAGCGATCCGGTTACGTGGGAGCCTCCCACGGTGGTCTTGAAGGGTTTAACCCCCAATGCCTCCTCCAGGTCCCTGAGGAACTGGTCGTCGACATCGGGGGAAGTGAATGCGAGGCTCTCGTTGGCTACCGCTGAGACACCGATATTGAATGTACCTGCGGTCCTGGAAAGCCTCATTGACATCGTATTCACTCCGAAAGGGACACTTCAACGAGTCCGTCGTCGAACTTGACGCACTTGACGGTGATCCTGGAAGGAGGGTTGCGGATACCGTTCTCCCAGAGCTTCTCGTTGACGGATTTGTCGATCCAGACGTGCTCGGCGTCGACCTTCATGTGCCTCATGATGGCTGCCCTGACGTCCTTGACAGCGCGCTCGGTCCTCCTGGAGCGAGGTGCCTGTTTTGCTCCCCTGAGGGGGATGACGATGATCCTGGTGACTTCGTCTGCCATTTGAATCACTCCTTAAGTTTTCCCATTCTCCAGGAACGCCTCTTAGGGTGCCTGAGGAACTGCCTGTTGGTCCTCATCATGACCCATGCGGGGACACGGCGGTTCTGCTTGATCTTCTTGTTGAGCCTCTCTTTCATTGCCGGGGGCTTAGTGCTGGACATGTTTATCTCCTCTCTATGTGGATTTCCCTCTGCTGGGGAACCATGCTCTGAAGGATCTCTCTTAACATGGGATCCGTGATCGGTCCGTTGAGCCTGCCGCTCTGGTAAAGGCGGATTACCTGGTTCTCAACATTGGCGGCAAGCTGGGGGTTCGCGAGTTTGACGTTTGCGAGCCTGTCCCTTGCCTCGGGGACCATGATCTGCCTGAGAATGGACTGCTTCTGTGCTTCTGCCTGTTTGGCCTGTTCCTGCTGCTGGGCCTGCCTCTGCTGGGCCTGCTGCATCTCGGCCATCCTCTTCTGCCTTAACATTTCCAATTCAGGGTCGTCTTCCATGCAAGTCACCTTCAGTTCTTCATTGCATCTGCAACCTCTTTCGCGCAGTTGTCGAGAAGACTCTGTCCGGCAGGAGCGATCTTGCGTCCCTGCTTGTTCTGAGTTGCCTCGAGGAGTCCGGCATCCTGAAGCTGGATAAGGCACTTCCTGATGATGTTGCGGCTTCCCTTGACTGCTTTGTTCGGCTTGGATCCCCTGTCGTTGAAACCACCGTACTCGCCAGCGAGCTTGGAGGTTCCCATGGGACCTTTTACGTAGAGCTTCCTGAGGATGGAGGCGGCCCTAGTGAACCACCAGTCCTCCTGGACGGGTGCCCTCTCGGTGTGGACTCCGGTCTTTGCGAACTCGGCCCACTCGGGAGGTACGATCTTATCGTTCTCTTTGAGCTTCTCAGCCACTTTGAGGATGAGTGCCTCGGCGGGAACGTCGTAGACTGTAACCATTTGCTTACCTTCTGCCGCAACGGATGAAATCCTACGCGGCTGCAAGGCCGTATAGTCAAGACTAATATAAAAGCATTTAGGTAATATTCTACCTAAGTAAAATGGAAATCATGCCCCGCAAGTCCGCCTTTCGGTCCCTTGCGGCCCGAGTGAGAAATTCACTCCACGGTAAATCCCAGAATGACGGGACTCCAAACCGTATGTTTGGGATGTCTCAATCCCTATATAAAGATGTTTACGGGCTCAGACTGTGTTGAATAAGTCCTGGTTCACCATCGCTTCAGGCCTCCAGCATAATCTCCCTGTGGATATCGTACAGAGAATACCTGTACTGCATCGTGAGACACATCCTTTCAAAAAGCCTGTTTGCCACACGGTCGCCGTACAGCTTCTTGAATACCGAGAAGAACGCTTCCACAAGCCAGCGGAGGTTGTATCCCGTGATCCTGTGTGCCAGATCCTTCCCGAAATACCTGTCCAAATCCTGAAGTGCCTCGCGCCTGAGTAACTTGCCGCAGTCTTCGAACTTCTCTTTCAGATTAGGGCAGAACGCTATTCCCGTATCGTCCATGAACTCCCAGTTGGCCACGGTATCGTATGCGCTGTCCGCAGATACCCATTTCAGACGCACCCCCACCTGAATCGCTCCCGAAACCAGCGGAGCCATCATCCTGGCATCGCCGGGTTTCTCCATGGTGGTGGCGAATGCCACCACTTTCTTCGTACGAAGGTCGATCATTGTATGCTGTTTGATGAATCTGCGATTGTTCGTCAGCCAGATATGTTCCAGGTATATCCCGGGGCCGGAAATACCCTCTCCGGATCCATCCACGGCAACGAAGATGTCCTCTCCGCCGAGTGCCGATTTCAGGACCTTGACTTCCATGGACCTCCTGATCTTCTCAGCCTCCCGATTCCTTTCCGCCTGGATACTAGCCTCTGCCTGCGAGGTCAGTATCATCTGGGGTGCTTCGTAATCCGGGAAGATTCCCGAACCGATTATCCTAAGGGGGTCGAATTCTTCCGTTACGCCTCTGCCGGCCAGGATCACTGTTGCTTCGGATATGACTCTCAGTCCGAATCCGGCGGATTCGGACTTCAGCTGGGATTTGTGCAGGGTCGAATAATTCGGTTCGGGGAGGCCCTGGGACTCCAGCAGGACGCTAGTCCTGCTGACGGCACGGCGGTAGCTCCTTCCGCCGTCCTCTTTGAGATACGACAGATACAGTATCAACGATGGCGGATATTCGTATGGGCGTCCGATCTTCCCCGGCGGATTCAGGATCTCCAGTTCTGCCGCCACCCGTTCGGGCTTCAGCCAGGTATCCAACAGGCGGCCTTCCTTCAGGACAGCCTTGTCCAAGGCGGTCCAATGGCCCTTCCTGGTATCATATTTCGTTCCGAATGCGTCTCTGTTCTTGCTGCGTGCGGGGTTTTCGCCCCTGCTCTTTTTATCCTTCTTATCCCTTCTGCTACCTGTCATGAAAATGACGCCCCTGGGAGGGGTACTGAGCGTCGAAACTTTGGGTACCCCTCCCTACTTCTTTTTGAAAATCCGATGTCTGGCTATGCTGTTTTAAGTGATTTTCCGTATGTATTTTATATATAAATATATGCGTAAAAACTAAATATTAGAAGAATGAACAAAAACATACATC
>Ga0310695_10000369_pt1 | contig 118204 bp, 104 predicted proteins | sample RumenRJG_04DNA_FD_203882 | JGI IMG/M metagenome (GOLD analysis project Ga0310695, IMG submission 203882) | Bovine rumen microbial communities from Lethbridge, Alberta, Canada - RJG_04 (v2) (version 2) | ecosystem: Host-associated > Mammals > Digestive system > Stomach > Rumen | place: Canada...
CCTGATGGATGCCACTTGAATGTGCAAAGGCATTCTTGCCGACTACAGCCTTGTTGGGTTGAACGGGCATATTCATGAGCGAACTTACCAGTCGAGAAGAGGGCCAGATCTTGGTAGTGTTGATATTGGTAGTCACTGGCATCGTTGCCTGGTGGCACTTGATAATCATAGCAATCTCTTCGAGCGAAGTGTTGCCTGCACGCTCGCCGATACCATTGACGGTTACCTCCACTTGTCGTGCACCATTGACTACACCGGAGATGGTGTTGGCTGTGGCCATACCCAGATCGTTGTGACAATGTGTCGAAAGGATAGCACGTCCATCCTGCAGTCCCTCGACATGATCCATGAGGTATTTGATCTTCTCGCCGTATTCCCAAGGCATGCAATAGCCTGTGGTGTCGGGGATATTGATGATGGTGGCGCCTGCCTTGATGGCTGCGTCGACTACTTTGGCAAGATATTCGTTTTCGGTGCGACCCGCATCTTCGGCATAAAACTCCACTTCGTCGACCTTGTTGCGGGCGTATTTGACGGCGGCAACCGCACGCTCGATGATTTCTTCGCGTGTGGAGTTGAACTTATACTTGATGTGCGAATCAGAAGTGCCTATGCCGGTGTGGATTCTCTTGTGCTTGGCATACTGCAAAGCTTCGGCAGCGCAGTCGATGTCCTTTTGTACCGCACGTGTAAGTGCACAAATGGTAGGCCAAGTTACGGCTTTGGATATTTCGACGACGGAATTGAAGTCACCAGGGCTCGAAATGGGGAAGCCGGCTTCGATGATATCTACGCCCAACTGCTCGAGGGCCTTGGCCACCTGGATCTTCTCCACGGTGTTCAACTGACAGCCTGGAACTTGTTCTCCGTCACGCAACGTCGTGTCGAAGATAAATAGACGATCACTCATAACAAATACCTTTAAATATATTAAAAAACCTTAGATAAATACAAGACGTGAATGCCCTTCGGGGCACACAATAATTAATATAAGAGAAGCAAAACAGGTGCGGCATCAAAGAGAGCCGCCCTGTGTAAAGATGTACTGAAGATACTGTTTGCTGTTGTCGCGCTTCACCTTAATGGCGGTGGGCAGGATGTAATTGCTTACAGAAAGGACTGCGCCCGACTGAGAACTGGTTGAAACATCGACGGGGATGACAGCCATTTGAACAGTATAACTGTCGAGGGCACTCTGTACAATGGTGCGGATTCCATCGGTGTTGTTCTTGTAATCTTCTGCGGTGTAGCTGTCGAGGGTGGATTGGGACAATTCGGGCAGGAATGTCGTAGGCTTGACAGCCTTGATCTGCTGTGCCCACTGCAAGGATGTTGCTACAGTCTCTTTGTTCCAACTGCCGTGATTGGTTTGACCTGCCAGACCTATAACGAGTTCGTTGAGGTTGCCGAAACTGTAATAGTAGATATAGTTGGTAATGGAATCGGCGACGTAGGTGCCAATGGCGGCAGCGGCTTCGTCAGGCACACGGCTTTCCTCGAAGAACCTGTTCATCTTGCTTTCCTCGATGAGCATTACCCTGGAGGCAGGCGTGCTGCTCAAAAGGGAACCTTGAGGTTTCTCGCACATCAGCGAGAAGTTGGCTCCATTGAGGAAGTAGGCATAGCCGTGGCGCATCGGATGATCCATCATCGTGCGGATGGCCTTGCCAATAGGAAGATCAATAGTGGCATAATAACCCTGAGGTGAAGTGATATAGGCATAGTCGGTGTCCGACAGTCGGTTATCCTTCTTGATGTCTTTCAACTCAAGGCTCGACATCTGAACGACGTCGGGAGTGACGGCCATATACTGTACATGCGAAGTGACATAGGCGGAGTCGCCGGTGTCGGTAGAGTTACGCAGGAGCGTCCCGTCTTTCGAATACTTGTGATAACTGTGATAGTAGAAATAGATGGCCGTGTTATAGACCTTGATAATCGAACCGTCGCCAAAAGTTGGCTGGATGGCCACGCCCGAGAGGAAGTTCTCGCGCATGCTCTCGATATTGGCAAAGATGTCCGTATAGTTGTAGTTGGCCTTGCCAGCAGCATCACGAGCGATGGCGGCAGCTACTATCTTCTTGAAAAATTCGTTCTTCAGGTCGTCCTTTAGTCGAACTTCGATGTAGGGAAGGTATGAGCCGATGCTGCGGACTGAGTCGCTCAAGACACGGTTGGCTGCAGTATATGCTTTCCTGCCCAAGAATGAGGATGTGTCGTAGTATTTGGAAAAGTCGTTGTTGCTGTAGAAGGCACTTTCGGGTTCTTTTTCCAGCTTTGCATCACTGTTGAGTGCATAGACGCTGAACTGCATAGGAGTCAGCGAGTCGCCGTAGTAGGTGTTATAATAAACACGAAGGGTCAGCGAGTCAATTGTGTTGGCTACCAATGAGTCGAAATGAGAAGTGTAGATGCCTTTGGGGTCGAGACCAAGATCGTGAGGAACAGACGTGCGCAGAATGTCGAAGGTGACAGAGTCGTTGCTGGTCTCGTTTAATGTGATGTTGGTGCTGGCATAGAACTGAGCCAGGTAGCCCGCCTTTACACTGCCGTATTCCGGGTCGGTAATGTTGCCAAGGAGAGGATAGCCTGTACGCACATAAATGGAATCACGATACCCTGTGGCCACCGCACATCGCAGTGTGTCGGCCTCGATTTTGATTTCATCACTATTAGGCATCGTTGAAGCACCAATGTCAGAGAGTGAATCTTCGCAGGAAGTTACTGAAACAAGTATGCACAGAGCCGAAACGAACGACAGAAGTTGTTTGGCTACGTTGATAATTAGTTTCACTTTATTTGTGCTGAAATTTTTAATTGTTTTACCAATATTGTTAATTGACAAATGTTCAATCTTCTTCAATACTGTTGTTGTTGAATAGTTCGAAGAAATCGTCATATTTCTTGATGTCAAGTACTTCATCGGTCGCATCCAGGATGTGAATGCCTCGACTTTCGGCGTAAGCCTTTACTTCTTCAGCGGCTGGGGTATTGTCGGTGATGATCAGTCCGTCGCTGAATTTGACGGCAAGTTTGCAGAGCGATACATAATCGACAGGCTTGTCCTTGACTTCGATAAGGTCGGCCTTGAGTACGCCTTCGCGTTTCACCGTGCGGTAGAAATTGCTCGCCATATGCCCCTCGAAACCGTTGTCGAACATGTCAAACACAACCTTGACACCTCGGAAGCAGGGGTCTTCGGCAAAGGTCTTTTTGATGTAGATGGGTGAAATGGCCGAGAACCATCCCTGGCAATAGACCACATCGGGTTTCCAGCGCAACTTGCGTATCGTCTCAATGACACCACGTGCGAAGAAGACGCAACGCTCGGCATTGTCGCTGTATTCTCCGTGGGCATTGCCATACTTGTGGCGATGGGTAAAGTACTCGTCGTTATCGATGAAATAAACTTGCATGCGAGCCTGCTGGATAGACGCTACCTTGATGATCAGGGGATGATCGGTATCGTTGATGATCAGGTTCATGCCCGAGAGCCTGATCACCTCGTGAAGTTGGTTGCGTCGTTCGTTGATGAGGCCAAATCGAGGCATAAAGGTGCGGATCTCGTGTCCGGCGTCTTGAATGCCTTGTGGCAGTTGGCGTCCGATGCTTGACATGCGGGCCTCTGGGAGGTAGGGCATGACTTCGGTGTTGATGAAAAGGATCTTGGTTTTGTTCATATTTTTTATCTTCTCCTTTGGAGTCTGTGGCTTGGAGAATTGGTGCAAAGATAAGGATTTATTTTGAATTTTCCGAATATTTTGTTCAAAAACGTCTCGAGTGCGTGCGTTTTTAAATGATTTTTTGAGTTTTTGCATTATCGGGAGTGAATTTTTAACGTAATTTTGATGGCTTTTTCTCTTTCTTGTGACGTTGTTTGCGCCCCTTGCAATATCCCTTTGTCCAAGATGAAAAATGCTCCTCGCATTTCCTGACGTGCTATGCAAAAGCCTATCTTCTCGTCATAGCAAAATTTATATAAAACGAATGAAAACGGAACAAAAATCAATGATAATAGAAGAATTTCAGGAAAAAATTTGGATAATTCGGGAATGACTCTTATCTTTGCAGCATCTTTTTTCTCGAAAATATCAAAGTAAAGATAAAACAGATTAACGTGTTATGAAAAGAGTATTTGTTGCTGTTCTTGTTTGTTCGGGTTCATGCTTCTTTTCCCCATCATTTGCCGAGGAACCGACACCTGCAGTGACAGTCAGTGTGGGAGCCGATGTCGTCAGTTCATATCTCTGGCGTGGTCAGGAATGTGGTGGATTCAGTGTCCAGCCTTCTGCTACAGTGACGTTCAACCAACCAGGCATAAGTGTCGGTGCTTGGGCTTCTGCGGAGTTGTTCCAAAAGGGAACTGATGCGCTCAATATGACTGAGATCGACCTTTCTTTGTGCTGGAATCCCATTGAGGCGTTGACCGTCGGTGTTACTGATTATTATTTCCACACCGATGGCTTCTTTGGAGCGTGGAATTTCAGCAGTGGTTCATCTCATACACTTGAGGCAAACCTTGCTTATGATTTCGGACCGTTGGCGTTGTCTTGGAATACAGTGGTCGCTGGCAGCGACTTGGGACCTAATGATGATCGTGCCTATTCCACCTATGTGGAGGTGAGTGCTCCTTGGAAACTTGCAGGCGTGGATGGTTCTGCCTCCGTTGGCGCAAGCCTATGGGATGATGGTTTCACGCTCATCGATACTGATGGCTTCAAGGTTTGCAATGTGACACTGACTGCCAACAAGGAACTATTCAGCGTTCCCTTCTACGGCCAGATTGTATATAATCCTGCGCTCGACAAGATTTATTTTGCAGTAGGGGTATCGTTTTAAGATTAAGAAATAAAAGTATAAAAATTATATGAGCAAACTGAGATTTGATGCTATCGAAGCAGCATTCAAGAAACGTGCTGCCGAGTATCCTATCCCCGAAGGCCGGCCTTCGGAATATTTCGGTGAACTGGTCTTCAATCGACAGAAGATGCAGAAGTATTTGGATGCCAAGACCCTCCATGCCCTTTTGGATTGTATTGATAATGGCAAGCCCCTTGACCTTGAAGTTGCCGATGGGGTGGCTGCAGGCATGAAACAATGGGCGATGGAACATGGTGTGACGCATTGCAGCCATTGGTTCCAGCCTTTGACCGAGTCGACGGCCGAGAAGCATGACTCGTTTATGGAATACGATGGTAAAGGTGGAATGATTGAGACCTTCGAAGGCAAGAACCTCGTGCAGCAGGAGCCTGATGCGTCAAGTTTCCCATCGGGTGGAATCCGTGCTACTTTCGAGGCCCGCGGATACACGGCTTGGGACCCTACTTCTCCAGTCTTCATCCTCGACGATTGTCTCTGCATCCCTACGGTGTTCATCTCTTATACAGGTGAGGCGCTCGATTACAAGGCACCTCTTAAGAAAGCGCTCAAGGCTGTTAGCAAGGCTGCAGTTTCGGTATGCCAATTGTTTGACCCCAATGTGACCAAAGTTCAGGTGAACCTCGGATGGGAGCAGGAATATTTCCTTGTTGACGACAATCTGTACTCGGCTCGTCCTGACCTGATTACCACAGGACGAACCCTTATGGGACATGGATCGAGCAAGAACCAGCAGATGGATGACCACTATTTTGGACAAATTCCATCACGCGTCCAGGCTTTTATGAAAGACCTTGAGATTATGGGCCTTCGTCTTGGTCTGCCGATGAAGACCCGTCATAATGAGGTGGCTCCTAATCAGTTCGAGTTTGCGCCTATATACGGCGAATGTAACCTGGCTGTCGATCAGAACATGCTCATTATGGGTGTAATGAAACGTGTGGCACGCCGTCATGGTTTCCGCGTACTGCTCCATGAGAAGCCTTTCGAGGGCATCAATGGCTCGGGCAAGCACAACAACTGGTCATTGCAGACCAATACGGGTGAGATGCTGTTTGCACCGGGTAAGGATCCGATGAGTAATCTGCAGTTTGTAACCTTCTTTGTCAATACACTCGAGGCGCTTCGTCGCCATGGCGCGTTGCTGAAAGCTTCTATTGCTTCGGCTACCAACGCACATCGCCTTGGAGCCAACGAGGCACCTCCGGCCATCATCTCGGCTTTCTTGGGCAGGACGATGACTGAAGTTCTGCGAAAGCTCATTACTGTGCCCGACGATACGGATATCGTCATCGCTGGCAAGCACAAGTATGACATCGGTCTGGTCGAGATACCTCAGATCTTCATCGATAATACCGACCGCAACCGCACTTCTCCATTTGCTTTCACCGGCAATCGCTTCGAGTTCCGAGCTGTCGGATCGAAGGCCAATTGCGCAAGTGCAATGATTGCCCTCAATTCAATGGTGGCTGAACAACTCAACGACTTCAAGGCTGAGGTCGATCAGGAATTGGCCAAAGGCACGGAAGTGAAGATTGCTGTGATGAAGACCCTCAAGCCCATCATTGCCCGTATCATCGATACCGTATGTTTTGACGGCAATGGTTATTCTGAGGAGTGGCAGAAGGAGGCTCAGAAGCGAGGTCTCGATGTGGAACGTTGCGTGCCAAAGATGATTCTCGAATATGTAAAGCCCGATGCTGTCGAGATGTTCTCCAAACTTGGTGTTTTCTCGCTTCAGGAACTTCAGGCGCGTAATGAAGTGAAGTTCGAGACGTATGTTAAACTGATTCAGATTGAGGCGCGTGTGCTCGGCGACCTTGCCATCAACCACATCATCCCGGCAGCAATGAGCTATCAGTCGCAGCTCCTCAAGAATGTTGCCATGATGAAATCGCTCTTCCCCACCACATGGGAGAGTCTCAGCGCACCCGAGATCGCTATCATCAAGAAGATTGCAGCTTACAACGCAGACATCAAGGTCAAGGTCGATGCTATGGTTGATAAGCGTCGAGTGGCCAACAAGATCGATGACGCTTATCAGAAGGCACTTGCCTACTACGAGATAGCAGAATCGTTCCACTCCATTCGTCGTCCTATCGACAAATTGGAAGAGATTTGTGACGACAATATTTGGCCAATGCCCAAGTATCGTGAACTGTTATGGATCCGATAAACCTTTTGCGTAGGCTGATTCTGCTTTCATTTGCAACGTTCATATTGACTCCTTGCTGGGGTCAATATGAACGTTTTGTGCATAAGGTGGATTTTCAGGATTATTACAAGAATGCCAATTACGACGAGTCACGGGTACCTGAGTATTCTCTTCCCGACCCGCTTCTCTGTCTCGATGGTACTCGTGTGACCACTGTTGCTGAATGGGAAAACCATCGTCGTCCCGAACTTGTTTCGTTGCTCGAGACATATATGTATGGACATGCTCCTGCCCCTGATGAAGGATTCAGATGGGAGGTGGTGAAAACCGATTCCGAATATCGCGACGGCAAAGCTATCAGGCGAGACGTCATCCTGCATCTCACAGCTGAAGGTCCCGACGTCCCTCTCTGCATTGTTGTCCCAAAGGTGGACAATCTGGGCGAAAAGCATCCTGCTTTCTTTGGTTTGAGTTTCTTTGAGAATGATTCAATCTGGCATTCTCCTTGGGCAGGGTTAAGTTGGCAACCCGACACGTTGCTTGCACATGGCTATGGCCTTGTCACCTTTCGCTATACCGATGCAGAACTAGACCGAGCTGATGATCACTTCCAGTCCAGCATTTTGCATAAGCATTTCTATCAAAAGGGTCAGTCCTCACCGTTGCCCGATGAGTGGGCTGCTGTCGGCTGCTGGGCTTGGACGATAAGCCGTTCCATGGATTATCTGGAGACCGACGATCTTGTCGATGCTTCCCGGGTAGCACTTCTAGGACATTCGCGGCTTGGCAAGGCTGTTCTTTGGGCTGGTGCAATCGATCAACGGTTCCGTGTGGTTATTCCCGTCAATTCGGGTTGTTGCGGAGCAGCATTGTCCCGTCGTTGCTACGGAGAGACGGTCGAGTGTGTCAATGAATTCAGTTACCAATGGTTCTGCGGCAATTTCCGGCAGTTCAGCCATCGTGAAGACGAGATGCCTTTCGACCAGCATGAAGTCGTCGCGCTCATCGCACCTCGCCCTGTTTATATCGCCAGTGCTGAAGATGACCAATGGGCCGACCCACATGGAGAATTTTTGGGCGCCAAGGGTGCTGAGCCGGTTTATGCACTCTATGGACTATCGGGTATTGTCAATGACGAAGGGCAGGCGCAAACCGAGATGCCTCCAGTTGATGCACCAGCCACAGTTGGAACAATAGGTTACCATTATCGCAAAGGTCCCCATGCGGTGTTGCCTTACGATTGGAAGCAGTTCATTTCTTTTGCCGATAAGTATCTGAAATAATTATCTCTCAACGTGCCGTTTTGACAGGTTTTTTAGGGCAAAGATTATAGTTTTTTGCAAAATGACTCGCCTGCGGCATTATTTTTTTGACGAAAATTTGGCATTGTGTCAAATAGTGCGTATCTTTGCCCCCATGATAGAAAAAGTTATTCTTTTGGAGCAGGCCGATCCTGTGATCTTCTATGGTACGAACAACTCGAACATCTTGTTGCTCAAGACACTTTACCCCAAACTTCGCTTCGCTGCGCGAGGCAGGGCCATCAAGGTTTATGGTGATGAGGACGACATTGAGATGTTCCAGGCTTTCGTCGATCGGCTGATCAATTATTGCAACGAATACAACAAACTCAACGAAGAGGTTATCCTGAGTTTCTACAATGGCGAGAGCCCGGTAGAGAAGAAACAGGACAGCCTGATTATCTATGGCGTGAACGGCAAGCCTATCACCGCACGAACTGAGAATCAGAAGCGACTCGTTGATGCCTTCGCCAAGAACGATTTGTGCTTCGCCCTTGGCCCGGCAGGCTCGGGAAAAACTTACGTTGCCATCGCTCTTGCCGTGCGAGCCTTGAAGAATAAGGAGATACGCAAGATTATACTTTCGCGTCCTGCTGTTGAGGCTGGTGAGAAATTGGGCTTTCTGCCTGGCGAGATGAAGGATAAACTCGATCCCTATCTGCAACCGCTCTATGATGCCCTGGAGGATATGATACCTACGGCTAAACTCCGTGAATTGCTAGAAACCAACGTCATTCAGATTGCTCCACTCGCCTATATGCGTGGTCGTACGTTGAGCGATGCTATCATCATTCTCGACGAGGCGCAGAACACTACGGCTCCCCAGATCAAGATGTTCCTCACCCGATTGGGCCTGGGCGCCCGTATGATTGTGACTGGTGATATGAGTCAGGTCGATCTGCCTCGCAACGTGGGTTCTGGCCTTGTACAGGCGCAGCATATCCTTCGTGGTATCCCTGGCATTGCCACCGTCGAGTTCGACAAGCGCGACATCGTGCGCCATCGTCTTGTCCAGAAGATCGTCGAGGCTTACGACAAGTTTGAACTGACACAGAAACAGCAGACACTCCCTCCGACATCGGCTGGTTCCGAGTCACTTTAAACCTCATTCTTTGACTTTAGTCTTAAGGGTGATTTAAAATTCAAAATAATATGAGAAAGTTTATTTTAGCCATCACATTCATCATCGCATCGGCATCGATTGGTGCCAGTTATGTTTCTGCGCAGGAGCAGGATAGCAAGTTCAAGACTCGTTCGCGCGTCGTGGCTGATAGCATCCGTTCTAAGGGAACTCGTTTTGGCAAGAAGGTCGCCGACGGCACGGAGGTTGTCATCGATAGCGTAGGCGCCAAGGCTCCCCGTTGGGGCAGGAAGATTGCAGATGGTACAGCCGTCGTTGTCGATAGCGTCGGATCGAAGGGCGAACGCTTTGGCCGTAAGACCAAGCAGGTGGCCGATACCGTTGGCCGTCGTTCCAAGAAGGCCTGGAAGGTAATGAGAGGCAAGGAATGATGCTGCGACTTCGTACAGAGATAGAACGTACACCCTTGCGACAACTCGTCGGTTGTCGTGAGGGTGTCCTGCTTTTGGGCTCGTGTTTCACCGACAATATCGGGGGCTGGATGGTCGACCATTGGCTGCCCGTGATGTCTAATCCTTGGGGCGTATTGTTCAACCCTGCAAGCATTGCAGATTCTCTTCAGCGCATCCTTTCGCCGACAGCAGTCACTTCCTTCGACTTGCACGAACAAACTGGTCGATACTACAGTTTTGCGCACCACGGCAAGTGGAGCCACCCTGATGCAGAGACGTTGCAACGAATGCTTACCGACCTTGATGCCGAAGTGAGAAACTTCTGGCCGAAGGCTCGTCATTTGTTCATCACGTTGGGCACCAGTTGGGTGTACGAGCGTGAGGGAAGGGTGGTAGCCAATTGCCATAAGTTTCCGGCTGGTGATTTCACACGTAGGCGTCTTTCTGTCGAAGAGATTGTTGACCTTTGGAGCCCAATTATCGAAGCATCTCCCGACAAACACTTCATATTCACGGTCAGTCCTATTCGTCACGTCAAGGATGGACTGCATGGCAACCAATTGTCCAAAAGCATTTTGCTGCTGGCTATCGATGCACTTCAAGAGCGATTTGTCGAGCAGGTTGAATATCTGCCCGTCTATGAACTCCTGATGGACGATTTGCGGGATTACCGTTTCTACGCCGACGATCTGGTGCATCCTTCCACACTGGCCGTCGAGGCTGTCAAGGAACTTGTCACCGACTGCTGTTTTTCTTCGCAGATGAAGCAATATATGGTGGAAGCAATGCCGATAGCAAAGGCACTGCAACATCGTCCAATTGACCCCGATTCGACCGAGTACAAGCAGTTCCTGCAAAACACTTTGCAACTCAAAGATGCATTATTGGCCAAATATGGCTTGGCATCTACACATTTTGAACCATGATATTTGGAAATATGCCTAAATTTTCCTAAATTTGCGGCACATTTTTTGAAAAGTTTTATTGATATGAGCGCACTTACTCGCACCGACTTCAACTTCAAAGGTCAGAAGTCTGTCTATCACGGCAAGGTCCGTGACGTATATAACATCAACGATGAGTTGATGGTAATGGTTGCTACCGATCGCATCTCTGCCTTCGATGTCATTTTGCCTAAAGGTATCCCTTACAAGGGCCAGGTTTTGAACCAGATTGCTGCCAAGTTTCTCGATGCCACTGCCGACATCGTTCCCAATTGGAAGCTTGCCACTCCCGACCCGATGGTGACTGTGGGCCTCAAGTGCGAAGGTTTCCGCGTGGAGATGATCATTCGCGGCTACCTCACCGGTTCTGCATGGCGTGAATATAAGAAAGGCTGCCGTGAACTTTGCGGTGTGAAACTTCCCGATGGAATGCGCGAGAACGAGCGTTTCCCCGAGCCTATCATTACCCCAACGACCAAGGCCGAGGAGGGCCACGACCTCAACATCTCGAAGGAGGAAATTATCGCCCAGGGACTGGTTGCCAAGGAGGATTATGAACTCGTTGAGCAATATACCCGAGCCCTTTTCAAGCGTGGCAGCGAAATCGCTGCTTCAAAGGGGCTGATTCTTGTCGATACCAAGTATGAGTTCGGCAAGAAGGACGGCAAGGTCTATCTCATCGATGAGATTCATACCCCCGACTCCAGCCGCTATTTCTATGCCGATGGCTATGAAGAGAAGTTCGAGAAAGGTCTTCCACAGAAACAGCTTTCGAAGGAATTCGTGCGTCAATGGCTCATCGACCACAATTTCATGAATGAGCCTGGTCAGGTAATGCCTGAGATTACCGACGAATATGCCAAGTCGGTAAGCGATCGCTATATCGAACTTTATGAGCACATCGTGGGCGAGAAGTTTGTACCTGCCGAGGATAATGGCGACATCGCAGTACGTATCGAACAGAACGTGAGCAACTATTTGGCCACCCTCTAAAGCGCTTTTCGAGGTGTTTCATTATTCCTTTTGGTTGGTGGTATTGGCTGCTGTGTTTGCAGTGGCCTGGCTTATTCAGATCATACTGCACCTTGTCGTCTGGCAGGGTGCATTGCGTCAGGCTGGTCGGCAAGCTAAGACACCACTTCTTAGCCAAGGCGAGCAGCCTGGAGTGAGTGTCTTAGTTTATAGTCACAACCAGGCTGAAGCTCTGGCACGTAATCTGCCCGTTCTGCTCAATCAAAACTATCCCAAGTACGAGGTCATCGTGCTCGATGACAATTCTCGCGATAATACGCAGGATGTGCTCACGATGATGGATCAGCGTTCCGACATCCTTATGCATACCAAGATCGACGAGAAGACGCGTGCTATGAGCCATCGTAAACTTGCCGTATTGCTGGGAACGAAGTCCGCGCACTACGACCTCATTCTGATGACACATGCCGAGTGTATGCCTGCTTCGGCAGACTGGATCGGAGGACTTGTGAGCCATTTCGCCAATCCGGGTATCGAGGTTGTCTTGGGTCCTGTTGTTTATGAGCGTCGCACAGGCTTTTTATCGCGTTTTTGCCAATTCGACCTTTTTCAGCGTCTGCTGCTGATGCTCGGTATTGCATTGTCGGTGAAGGCGTATGCCGGGTGGGGACAGAATCTCGCTTTCCGCAAAAGTACGTTCTATGCCAATCGCAGCCAAGGTTTTCAGCGTCATCTCAAGATGCAGCCTGGCGAAGATGACCTCTTCGTGGCTGATGTAGCCCGATATGGTAATGTGGCTGTCGATTGTACACCACAGACTGTGATGACCGACCAGTCGAAGCCCCTTTTCATCAACTGGTCTATCGACCGACTGAATCGAGGCTACACCTCGCGTCTATATCCCTGGATTCCTGTTGTAGTCAAGCATCTCGACTATCTTACTAGATATCTCACCGTTATTTCGGGCCTCATTCTGATTGTATATGCCTTGATGCATATTTTCAATGGGGGAGGTTCGCGCCAGTATGCTTGGATAACTGTCGGCGCAGTGTTAGCAATGCTTTTGATACGTATTGCACTCATCGTATTCACTCACGTTCGATCGGCAAAGGCGTTGAAGCAACATCCGATGGTGGCTTGGCCAATCCTTTGCGATCTTTATACACCGTTTGTGGACCTTTGGTTCCGTTGCAAGGCGTTGATTTATCGTAAGCGTTTTGGTGTCGGCAAAGTAGGCCTTTATTAGTGGTTCTTTCCTTTCCGGCATTCAGGTGAAGATTCCCCATCGATATGTAATCATATAAGTGAGGCAGAACTAAATGTTTATACCATAGTTCTGCTTCACTTCGCTCATTACGAAGGTACTCTCGATAGAACCAACCGAATCAATGTCTCCGAGTTTGTTGAGCACAAACTCTTGATACTGTTTCATGTCTTTTGCGCGTACCTTTAATAAGTAATCATAGGCTCCACTTGTATTGTAGCACTCTGTCACTTCGGGAATGCGTTGGATGCGGCGAGTGAAAGCATCTGCTATCTCATGGTTGATTTGCTTCAGTTTCACCTTGCAGAACACCAGCAGTCCCAATCCCAGTTTCTCGGGATCGATAATGGCTACATATTTCTTGATGTAACCTTGTCGTTCGAGGCGTTTTTGCCGCTCAAAAACGGGCGTTGGCGACAAATTTACGGCATCTGCCAACTCTTTTGTGGTCAATTTTGCGTTTTTTTGAAGCGTTTTTAGTATCAACAGGTCGGTTTTGTCTAATGTTTCGATCATGTTCTTGGAATAATATTCTGTTTGGAGGGTTTTAGAACGTCTGTCGTAGAAAAGTTTTCTTTCGACGGCGCAAAAATAGGCAAAATTTCCAAATTACGCAAGAAATTTGGAGAATATTTCCAAAACCTCTACCTTTGCACCCGTAAAATAACTAAAAATTGTAATATTATGTGTGCAAAAAAGAATTATCGTTTTGAGACTCTCCAACTTCATGTAGGACAAGAACAGGCCGACCCCGCTACCGATGCACGTGCGGTGCCCATCTATCAGACCACGAGTTATGTGTTCCATAATAGCCAGCATGCTGCCGATCGTTTCGGTCTGCGTGACGCCGGCAACATCTACGGTCGTCTGACCAACTCCACCCAGGGTGTATTCGAGGATCGTGTTGCTGCCCTCGAGGGAGGTGTTGCAGGTCTGGCAGTCGCCAGCGGTGCTGCTGCCGTCACTTACGCTTTGCAGAACATCGTGCAGGCTGGTGACCACATTGTAGCTGCTGACAACCTTTATGGCGGTTCGTTTAATCTGATTACCCATACGCTCGCTACGCAAGGCATCACCAATACCATAGTTAATGTAAATGATCTTGCTGCACTGGAAGCTGCTATTCAGCCAAATACGAAGGTGGTCTATGCCGAGACTTTCGGCAACCCCAACAGTGATGTGCTCGACCTCGAAGGCGTTGCAGCCATTGCGCATAAGTATGGTATCCCGCTCATCGTCGACAATACGTTTGGTACACCTTACCTTATTCGTCCTTTGGAGCATGGTGCTGATATCGTAGTGCATTCGGCCACAAAGTTCCTCGGCGGTCATGGAACAAGCCTTGGTGGTGTCATCGTCGACGGAGGCAAGTTCGATTGGAAGGCCAATCCTGACAAGTTCCCGACACTGGCGAAACCCGATCCAAGTTATCATGGCATCGTCTTTGCCGATGCTGTGGGCGCAGCGGCCTACGTCACCCGCATCCGTGCGGTCATCCTTCGCGACACGGGTGCTACAATTTCGCCCTTCAACGCGTTCATCCTTCTGCAGGGTGTCGAAACGCTGAGCCTGCGTGTGGAGCGTCATGTTGAAAATGCCCTGAAGGTGGTGGATTTTCTGGCCAAGCATCCCAAGGTGTCGAAAGTGAACCATCCTGCTTTGGAGAATCATCCCGACCACGAACTCTACAAGAAATACTTCCCCAATGGTGGCGGATCAATCTTCACGTTCGAGATCAAGGGAGGTCAGGAGGAAGCGTGGAAGTTTATCGATGCGCTGCACGTCTTCTCACTGCTGGCCAATGTTGCCGACGTCAAGAGTCTCGTAATTCATCCTTACACCACCACCCACTCGCAGATGTCGCCCGAGGAATTGGCCGAACAGCACATCACTCCTTCGACCATCCGTCTCTCCATCGGCACCGAGCATATCGATGACATTATCGAGGATCTCGCTCAGGCATTCGATCAGATTTAAATAGATATAACATTTATAAATCAGTAGGACTATGAACGAAAGGGTCGCATTGGTAACAGGCGCCAACAAGGGTATCGGTTTCGGTATCGCTAAGCATTTGGGTCTCAGTGGCTGGAAAGTGATTGTTGGTGCACGAAATAGGGAACGCGCTCGCGATGCTATCCGTCAGTTGAAATCGGTGGGCGTCGATGTGCTCGGTTGGGTCAACATCGAACTGAAGGACATTTCTGGCATTGAGCAGGCGGCCATGGAGTTGAGCGATAAATACCCCAACCTGTCGCTGCTCGTCAACAACGCTGGTATCCCAGGCAATATGAGTGTGAATAGTCGGCACACCGATCTCAGCGATATTCGTGAGACGCTCGACGTGAATTTTGTCGGCACCTTTGCACTCACCAGGGCTCTGCTGCCGCTGCTCACAGCAAACCAAGGTCGGATAGTCAACGTCACCGTTCCTTCCGAAATCAGTCCCTATTGGCATCCGTTGGCCTATGTGGCAAGCAAGGCTGCTCAAAACGCAATGATGGGTGTGATGGCTGTCGAGTTCCAGCAGAGCAACACTCCAGTGGAGATCTTTTCGGTTCATCCCGGTCCCACGACGACCGACTTGAATGGCAATATGAGTCTGCCCGGGTTCCACGATATCGACACCGTTGGTAGCAAGTTCTCCCAACTCATCAACGATGGTCAGTCTCACCAAGGCGAGTTCATCGAGCTTTATCCCATTGTAAAAGAGGATTAAAAAATAATTTAATAAAACATAGAAGATATGGCAAAAATAGTGAAACAATTGACCGATCTCATCGGCAATACCCCACTTGTGGAGCTTAACAAGTTTTCTCAGGAAAAAGGCATTGATACTCCCATCATTGCCAAAGTAGAGTTCTTTAATCCTGGTGGCAGCGTCAAGGACCGCATTGCATTCGCTATGATTGAGGACGCTGAGCAGAAAGGCCTCTTGAAACCAGGAGCCACCATCATTGAACCCACCAGCGGTAATACTGGTGTAGGTCTGGCTCTCGTCAGCGCTGTCAAAGGCTATAAACTCATCCTCACCATGCCCGAGACGATGAGCATCGAGCGTCGTAACCTTGTGAAGGCTTACGGTGCCGAGGTGATATTGACACCAGGCAAGGATGGTATGCCGGGAGCTATCCGTACAGCAGAGGAACTGCGTGACAATACTCCAGGCAGCATTATCCTCCAGCAGTTCGAGAATGCTGCCAATCCTGCCAAGCACTATGCCACTACAGGCCCCGAAATCTGGCGTGATACCGATGGCAAGGTGGATATTTTTGTTGCAGGAGTAGGAACAGGCGGTACCATCAGTGGCGCTGGCAAGTACTTGAAGGAGCAGAACCCGAACATCAAGGTGATTGCTGTCGAACCAAAGTCTTCGCCCGTGCTCAACGGAGGCAAGAGCGGACCGCACAAGATTCAGGGCATCGGTGCAGGCTTTGTCCCCAAGACTTACAATGCACAGGTCATCGATGAAGTATTCGATGTCGAGAACGATGATGCTATCCTCACTGGTCGCGAAATTGCACGTCAGGAAGGACTCCTTGTCGGCATCTCAGCAGGTGCTGCCCTCTTCGCAGCAGGTGAAATTGCTCGTCGTCCAGAGAACAAAGGCAAGAAAGTAGTCGTCCTTCTGCCCGATACCGGCGAACGCTATCTCTCTACCGTTCTTTTCGCAAATTAACAAATCCTTGCCATAATGAAAATAGTCGCACAGTGTGAACCGTGCGGCTATTTTTTTGGTTCGCCCAGCATGGGCATATTCTAACGGGTGTAAGTCCCCAAGCCGCCCTGATAACGGGAAGGCTACAGCCAAAGGCAAGGGTGTCCGTGGCGACGCGGAATCTGAAGGAAGCTTGCGGCAAACATCTGCTCTGATGAACAAGAACATGATATAAGGCCGGTGTAAGTGCGGTGAGTCTGCCAAAGAAGACAAAGCCCGATAGTTATCCGGAACTTGCAAAGGTAAATCATGCGGAGATAAGATGGAAAGAACATGCTCTTAACTGGGGAGGTCTCACGGACGAGGCAGACCGACAAGTCGCACGACACTCGGAGCCTTGGAGTAAAGCTTGCCGTGAGAAGTCAGCAGAGGCCATAGTACCCGAAAAAAAAATGAGGGGAAGGGCCGAACCTTATTGAAACAAGTATACCGACAAATGATTACTCAATGAAGGATAGAATGCAGAATACATCCGCGAATGCGAATGGCTGCCCACAAAGAGACAGGACGGCATCCGAAGGGTATGTGGGAGCGCAGACCTACATGGAGATAGTCGAAGGGGAACTTGTGGAAATGCACTTTGAGGGACAAGACCTCATGGAGCAGATAATCGACATCGCCAACCTTAGAGCCGCCTACAGGCAGGTAGTCGGCAACAAAGGCAAGGGAGGAATCGATGGTATGGACGTCAAGGAGCTATACACCTGGTGTCAATCCCATGTCGAAGACCTGAGACAATCCCTCATGGAAGGGACGTATGTCCCCAATCCAGTAAGGCGCGTAGAAATCCCGAAGGATAACGGCAAGAAACGCCAGCTCGGCATCCCCACGGTCATAGACCGTATGGTGCAGCAGGCAATCAGCCAAGTCCTATCGGGCATCTACGAGCGGAAATTCAGTCGGACGAGTTATGGCTTCCGACCCAATCGAGGAGCACACGATGCTCTGCGAGAAGCAAGGAAGAACGTAACCGAAGGCTACAGGTATGCCGTGGGCATCGACTTGGAACGCTTTTTCGACACCGTGAATCAAAGCAAACTGATAGAGGTGCTCGGCCGTACAATCAAGGACGGACGAGTAGTGTCACTGATACACAAGTATCTACACAGCGGCGTTATGGTACACGGAGTATTGCAGCCGACGGAAGAGGGCACGCCGCAAGGTGGCCCCTTGAGTCCGTTGCTCAGCAATATCATGTTGAACGAGCTTGACAAGGAACTCGAAAGGAGAGGTCTGCGCTTTGTCCGCTATGCGGACGACAGCATCATCTTCTGCAGGAGCGAACGTGCGGCCCAACGCGTCAGTAGGACCATTACGGACTTTATCGAAAAGGAACTCTATCTGAGAGTCAATCGCGAAAAGACCGAAGTGGGGAGTATCACTGGGATGAAATACCTCGGCTATTCCTTCCGCATCATGCGAGGGGAGTGCCGACTAACCGTCCATTCCAAGACATACACAAAACTGAAGAAGAAGCTGAAAGAGGCCACCATGCGCAGTAATGGAATGGGATATCAGACTCGCAAGGAGAAGATGCACCAGATCATACGCGGATGGATAACCTACTTTCAGCTGGCAGACATGCAGCAACGGCTGAAAGAGATTGACAAATGGCTGCGCCGCCGTTACCGCATGTGTATATGGAAGGCATGGAAGAAATGCCGCACCAAGGTGAATAATCTCATCAAGTGCGGCATAGCGGAAAGGCAAGCCTATGAATGGGGTAACAGCAGCAAAGGCTATTGGAGGGTCGCAGGCAGTGGAATACTGCACCATGCCATAGGCAAAGAGGCTCTTCAAGAGCAAGGCTGGCCATGCCTAATGGACTATCATCGTTTAATAGTCCGCGTGCAATAATAAGGAACCGCCGTATGCCGAACGGCACGTACGGTGGTGTGAGAGGTCGGTAAACGTGAAAGTAGGAGATAAACGCCTACGATTAGCGTTTACCTCCTACTCGATTCTATGGAATAATACTATTTCTAAATCAAAGATTATGCAAGGTTGAAAAGGATTGTTGGTGTAGAAAATTGTTCGTATCTTTGCGGCGAAAAATTATGAAATGGAGAGAATGGTCCCGAAGTTAGGATAAATTAACAAAGGTGTATCAATATTGGTAACACCTTGGCTCTATCTTTGCGGCGAAATAATCACATTGACTATACAAAGCAGTATGGATAAGCAGGACAACCAGATGAAGATGATGGAGGTGGCCGATACGGTGACCTATGAGCCCTATAGCACAGGAGGAAAGATTGGTACGATGATTCCGACAGGTATGGCCGGTGCTGTGGAGAATGTGCTCTACGCAATAGAACAGGAGAAAGGACCGGTGGACCAGTGGGTGCGCCAGCAGTTGGATTTTTATACTGTCGAAGAGATGCAGCGCGTACTGAGTGCCGAGCAAATCGATGGCGTGGCAATGGCCATCTTCCAGATGGGGCGTGGCCGTGGTTTCATCCTCGGAGATATGACGGGTGTGGGCAAGGGACGTCAGTTGGCTGCTATGATCAAGTGGTCATTGCTGAAAGGTAGGATACCCGTCTATGTGACCGAGCGATCGTTGCTCTTCTCCGATATGTACCGTGACCTGAACGACATCGGCTGCGGGTTCCTGCGTCCCTTTATTCTCAATGCCGACCGCGAGGCCAAGGTCACCGACCTTCAAGGCAATCTGGTGTACGACCTGCCTACACGCGACGAGATGGAGCACTTCCGTATGTACGGTGCATTGCCCCAAGGCTACGACTTCCTGATGCTGACCTATTCGCAGCTGATGCGTCGTGAGAGTGCCAACTGGAAGGTCGCGCGTGTGCGTAATTTCATAAAGGATACGTATCTCCTGATGGACGAATGTCACAATGCGAGCGGCGACACAAGCAATGTGGGGCGTTTCTTTCGCGAAGCCGTTCAGCTGGCCCGAGGCGTGTGCTACTCGTCGGCAACCTACGCCAAATACCCTTCGTCCATGCCGATCTATGCGCTCAAGACGGCCATCGGCGATGCCAAGATTGGTGCCGAGCAACTCATAGAGATTGTCGAACATGGCGGCCCTATCCTTCAGGAGGAATTAGCCAAGGGTCTGACCGAATCGGGATGCATGACGCGTCGGGAACGCGACATGAGCGGGGTGATACGCGAACTGCGAATCACTTCCGATGAAGATGCCGTGGCCCGATGTCGCCGTCGCTACGATGCGGTTATAGAAATCGTGCAGGACCTCTATGACTTTCAGGAGCGTTTCATCGATCCATACCTTAAGACAATCGATGCTGAGGAGGTGTTGCGTCGAAAGTGCAACCTGGATGAATTAATGCCTTTGGACGAGGATTCCATCAATGTGGTCTATGATCGTTTCTCCACGCGAATGACACCCATCGTCCAGCAATTGCTGATGGCCACCAAGGCTGAGGATGCCGTGGAGGCTACCCTCGAGGTGCTTCGAAGCGGAAAGAAACCCATCGTGCAAATCAATCATACGATGGAAGCCCAGATCGCAAGTCTCGCCAAGGTGGGTGACGTGCTGCCTTCGGCCGAATTTGCACTGGTGCTGCGCAGGAGCCTGAACGGTATGCTCTGCTACAGTGTGACAGGTTCGGGCGTTAAGCCGAACAATGTTCGAGAAAAGGAGCGTGCTCCCCACTACAAGTGCGACGATGTGATCAGCATCTACGAACTCGATGCTGCCTTCCCCGGAGGTGAGGTATTGGAGGCCTACGAGAGCATCCGTCGGCGTATCGACCGGACGTTGACCGGTCTGCCACTCAGCCCGATTGATTATTTCGTGAAGCGCATAGAGCAGGCAGGATACAGCGTAGGAATTCTGACTCAACGGCACCTCGGCCTGCTGTTGCACGACGATGACAACGGTGCCACCTGCGTGAGGTACAAGGCCAGCAACAAGAAGCGTCTGGCTGCCGACTTCAACAACGGAAAGATTGACGTCTTGCTTGGCAACCGCATGATGAGCACGGGCATCTCGCTCCACAACAGCCCCGAGTTCGAGGATACGCGTCAGCGCGTCGTCATCACCTGGGAACTGCAGGACAGTGCCGACCGACAGACACAGTTCGACGGACGTGCCGACCGTACGGGCCAACTCGATCATTGCCATTACATCACCCTCTCGTCGCCCATCCCTGCCGAGCAGCGCTTCCTGATGATGAACGAACGTCGACAGCGTTCTCTCAATGCCAATGTGACCGCCAACCAGAAGACCGATTCGCCCTACGAGAACATCCTCAATCGCTATGGCTCGCGCGTGGTCAAGGAGTTTCTGCTCGATCATCCCGAGATGGCGTCGTTCATCCCCGATATGCCCCAAAGATTTGCCGACGAAGAAGAGCATTTCAATCTGGTACGTATCTTCATGAACTCCCTGGCCTTGTTGACCTGCCACGACCAGGAGTCGTTGCTCAACGAGGTGATGCAGCGCTACCACGACCTGCTGGATTACCTGAACGAGAACGGCGAGAACGAACTTGAAGCGAAGGTAATGCCGCTGAGGGCTACCTTGCTCCATCGTCAGGTCTTTGCAGCGGGCAAGGACAAGAGCGAAGCCCGAAGTGTGTTCGAACAGGACGCCTGGCTCGATGAAATCGAGGTGGATGTGCTTCGCAAACCTATGACGGTATCTGAAATCAAATGGATGAAGCAGTCGTTGGCTTACGGAAAGATAGTGAACAACCGGCTTGACGAGGCGAAAGAAGAGAAGGTGAAGAACATCCTCATACGCTACAAGCAACTGCGACTGGTGGCTGCTCGCAAACTTGCCGAACTGACACGCTATACCAACCCGGGTGAGAAGGCAAAATATACGCCCAAGCGACTTGAGGAACTGAGGCGTCAAGCCTATGATATGGATGCCCAGCAACGACAGATCGCGAAGGTGGAGGAAGATATCAGGAACATCAAACACGAACTCTTGATGTTTACGCCTGGTCAGGTGGTGGGCATCCCGATGTCGCTCTTCGAGGATGGTGTCATCGAGGATGCCAACATGATCGACTTTGTCTCGATAGGCATCTTCCTCGGCTATCGCCTTGCAAGTGGCAGGTTGTCTCGCTCCAACATCAAGGCTGTCTTTGCAGTGAACGACGGACGACGCAAGCTCGAGATTCCGTTCACCGAGCAGGCCATCCTCTCCACCATCAGTCGTCAGACCAGCCTCGACGTCTTCCGTCGTCGTGTGCATGGATTCGACCTGAAGCAGTGGGACAGCATCCGCCCCAAGCGTACACGCGAAATAGCCTATGTCGTCACCGGCAACATCCTGCAGGGCATAGCGCAGGCTCGCCGTTTCGGTGAAAACCTTCACGACCATCAGCAGCGACTGCTTGCCCAAAGCAAGGGTCATGGCCATCTGGTCACTTATTCCGACGATAGAGGGGCCTTGCGCCATGGCTATCTTATGCCTCGTATCTTCCGACCTCGCGATTTGGCGATGATGAATTTGAACCCGAAATAATGAGTATTAACGTTTAATGACGATTTGCGAATGAGAACGAAAATGACATTGGCACAGGCCTTCGAGAACATTGTTGCGAGGGCCAAAGGGAGTAAGTTGGAGAATTCGTTATTGGCTTCGGTCAAGAATGAGACCAACTATATCAAGCGAAAGTTCAATATCACTCCGATGGAATGTGTCATTCTGGCCGTCTTGCTTGATGACGATACGGTAATGACGCGCCGTGATATAGCGAATTTCCTCGAATGTTCGAGCCTCAAGGTCCTTGCTTTGAACGATTGTTTCGAGCACTTGCGCCGCAGGAAGATGATTTATGTTTCCTGTCAAGAGTATATGAGCGAACGTAGAGGTTGGCGTATCTGCAAGGAGGTACTCAATGCTGTAAGTAACGATGCCTCTTTTGAACCAAGTGACCCCAGCACCTTTTCGGCATACGATGTAATGCGCGAGATTCGCGATTGTCTGGACACCACCGACAATGACAGCGATTACTACGACACTATGGTCGCAGACATTACCAATCTGCTTGCCAATACCCAGCATCTCGAGTTCTCAAGTCAATTGTCGTCATTCCCTCTCACTATGGGCGAACTTGTGATGTTCCTGATTGCGGCCTCTCGCCTTGTATTACATCGCATTCCAGTCATCAATTCCTCTTATTATGAGGACATCCTCGATGAGTCGTATGAAACCTTCGACATCTGCAATGGTATCAACGAAGGTACTGGCAATCTTGTCAAGTTGGGACTGATGGAGAATGCCACTATCGATGGTATGACCGAACCCGATAGTTTCCAAGTCACTGAACGTGCCATTAAAACTGTACTTCAGGAGTTCCACATCAATCTTGCGACGCGAAGGGCTGCCACGCCCAACAACCTCATCCTCCCCGAAAAGCTTACACCCAAGGAGCTTTTCTACAACGATGAGGAACAACGTCAGGTCAATCGCCTGATGGACTTGTTGAGCCCCAAGACTTTCGGTGAGGTGCAGCAGCGTTTGAAGGACAGCGGTATGCGAACAGGTTTTTGTGTCCTGCTCCACGGCGTGCCAGGCAGTGGAAAGACCGAACTTGTCAATCAGCTCAGCATCGCTACAGGGCGTCCCGTGATGGTGGCCCAGGTTTCGCAACTCATCTCGAAGTGGGTGGGCGACTATGAGAAGAATATCTCCGAACTCTTTGAGCAGTATGCTTCATTGGTCGCCAAGAGCAAAGTTTGTCCCATTCTGCTCTTCAACGAGTGCGATGCCATCTTGGGCAAGCGCAATGAGCAGGGCGGAAGCGATGCAGTGGGGAAGATGTACCACAGTGTGCAGAACATCCTCCTCGAACAGATGGAGAAACTCAACGGCATCATGATTTGCACCAGCAATATGCCCGGTGCCCTCGACAAGGCCTTCGAGCGCCGCTTTCTCTTCAGCATCGAGTTCCATAAGCCGCAGAAGGAGGTCAAGGCGAAAATCTGGCGTGCCATGATGCCCGAAATCAATAAGAAGACGGCTCTGGCTCTTGCAGCGCAGTATGACTTCAGCGGCGGTCAGATTGAGAACGTAGTGCGTCGCCAGCGCGTCGAGCACATTCTCTACGGCAAGGCCATCACCCTCGATTCGCTCAGTCGCATTTGCAAGGAGGAGGGCTATGACAAGAAGAGCCGAGGCATCGGATTCTGTGCATAAGTGTTATTTTCTTGCCCTGAAATCCTTTGGGTTTGGTCAGTGATGTTCAGGGCAAGATAGCACTTTTTGGAAAATTTTGTTAAATTTGAGAGGAGATTTCTAAATATGGAAGAAGGAAAAGTCTTGTAAATGACTATTGTTAGCAAAAATTAACAGTATTGACTCAAAAAAAGTCTCCATTTTTCTTGCACATGTCATAAGAATGCCTTATCTTTGCGCCCGAGAATTGTTAAGATGATGGTTTGATCAAAGATGTTTTGCGAAGATGGAAGCACTTAAGAAGTTGTTTGTCGAAACATTGTCCGCTAGCTTCGATGGGGAAGCGTGGACTGAGTTTGTGCCGCTCGATCTGATTGCCGATGCCATGGTCAATGGCATTGACATCGAGAAACTCAAGGAGCTTTTGGCTACTAAGGCCGACAAGCGTCCTTTTACACTCTCTTTGATGCGGAGAGATGAGATGGCCAACCACAACTGCGTGGCTGGCTATTGGGAGGTTTGTGCTGTGCGTGGTGACGAGATGATTGTCATCCCTTTCAACAACAGGTACTCGAAGGTACTCTATACCTTCTTTATGTTGCATCCTGGACAGAAGATTACGCTCGCCGGTTTGCAGAAGTACCACAATGAGTTCAAGCATATTGCTCTCGCACTCTACACCGATTCGGAGAAGTCCCACACCAAAGCTACGCTCGATTGGGCCGACAAGATTGCCACTACATTGTGCAGTCGTTATGGCTCATCGGAGAAGGTGGGAACCAGAACCAACAAGGAGCGTTCCACGGCCTTTTCCAGGGCTAAGAAGTCCGTCCTCTCTGCTCTTGGTGAGGCGGCGGGCAACTACGTCATTCAGGGTACTACGGGCGAAGAGAAGCGTGTGTTGCGTCTTCCAGGCAATCTCGTACGTGTGCCCGAAGCATTCCGCGATGCTGTTATTGGCTGGCAAGGGGGCTTTGCGATTTGATGTCGCGAGGCCCCCTTGCCTCGACTGTAAGGGAAGAGGGGGAGGGGGAAACCAACAGAAGCAGCTCGGCTCACGCCGGGCTGCTTCCTTTCAACGCAACAATCTACTAATAATCCTCTTATCGTCTTGATCTTATGGAAGTGGTTGAGGATGATGTGGATGCGTTTCAAAGTGGAAACCGTGATCATCAATTATCATTACGGGAGCGTCGCTGCGCACGATGACTACAGGTGCCTTGCGCTCCACAACAACAACTTCTCTTTCGGGTGCTGCCTCGATGGGAAGAGATTCTCCCTCGATGCGATCCACTTCGGCATCAATCGGGTAACCGTCCCGATCGACAACGACTGTGCGCTCTACTACCACCGGGCGGGTGGTCGCCTTTGTGATGGCATGATCGACAACTGCGCCGATTGCTGCACCGAGGATGAACGAACCGATGCTGCCATGATAGTAGGGGGCTGGTCCGTAGTGAACATATCCGTGGTGGGGACCGCCATAGTGGCGTCCGTAGTAGCCGTGGTGACGAGGCTGTGCGAAAACTGTTCCTGCGGCGCAGGCTACTATCAGTACGAGGGTTAATAGGATCTTCTTCATTGTCTTATTTCCGTTTGAGGTGATTATTCTTGTTTGTTTGCCTCTTTGACGTTACTATCCCCCGGTGGTTTATCACAAGTTCCTCACTTTTAGCATTTCTTGACTACAATCATAAAGTTTCCTAACGATTTAAACCTTTGGCTTAATTGCCCAAAATAAGTTCTTTTCGATGCGGATTCGTACTATCAAACAAAAAGAGGATGTGTCTTTGGCCAATGGGGATTGGCTTTCGACACACCCTCTTTTGTTCTTGGAAATCAAATCGACGCTTATGCGAGCATTGCCTCTATGTCCTTTTCAAAATCCTTGGGTTCGGCTACTGGAGCATAACGCTTGATGGTCTCACCGTCCTTTGAGATAAGGAACTTGGTGAAGTTCCAAAGGATATCGCTGTCTTTCTCCACACTGGTGCTGAGCTTCTTGAGCAGTGCGTGAGTAGCCTTTGCCTTCAGTCCTTTGTACTCCTCGGTGGGAGCCTGAGCCTTCAGATACTCGAAGATGGGGTCGGCATCAGCGCCGTTCACATCAATCTTCTTCATGATCTGGAAGGTCACACCATAGTTCAACTGGCAGAATTCCTCAATCTGTGCGTCGCTACCTGGATCCTGCTCCTTGAACTGGTTGCAGGGGAATCCGATTACGACGAGACCCTTGTCCTTGTACTTCTGGTTCAGTTCCTCCAATCCTGCGAACTGAGGGGTAAAACCGCACTTGCTGGCAGTATTGACAATCAAAAGCACCTTGCCTTCGAACTTCGAGAAATCCAACTCCTTACCTTTGCTCGTGAGAGCCTTGAATTCATAAATCTTTTTCATATCTTTATATATTTAAATGTTATTTGTATCGTTTGCGATGCAAAGATAGACATTATTTTATTTTTATGCAAGAGTTGCATTTATTTTTTTAACGATAAATCGTGAGCGATATAATATAAAACATTATTTTTGAGCAATTTTGATAAGTCGTCATTTCAATTTCTGACCACATTCTCTATGATTATGGGGGATTGTTTTTGGTTCACAACAGAAACAACGAACTTGCCGAATGCTTACTTTATGAGAGGCTTTATCTCTTTTTCAAAGATGCGATGTTCGACTATTCTATAGTGAGGGTGGTATGTCTCGCGGTACTCAGGCGAATGACTGATGGCATATTTTCCTACGGAAAGGATGCTGTCGATGAAAACCTTGTCCTCATCATAGTGGGGGAGGTCTAGATGCATCTTGTCAATCGTACCAATAATCACATGCCACTTGTTACGCCATGACTCTACCGAAGGACGCTCAACTGAATTGGCACTGCGCACAAAAGCATCGAGCAGCAACTCCTCCGAGATGATGTCTTCCTTGATTGCTCTGATGCTCACTCGATAGTAGTTGCTATCTATGCCGCATGGCTCATAATACCATGGCATCAGCTCATCCAACGTAGTCGTCTCAAGTTCTTCATCCAGATATGCCTTCACCCTTTCGCTATCCGAAACAAGATGCCCCGCACTCATGTAGTCCTGAAAGCACGACTTGTAGATGTCCAGCAGCCGTAACTCTGAATACGTCTCCATCTGCCACTTGACAAACTTCTCTATGTCTTGTGCGTGAAGTGTCAGGGCGCACATTAGGGCGATTGATAGAAGAGTTATTCTTTTCATTGGCAGTTACCTATTTGTCAGAATGCATTTTTATTTTATGTTAAATTTTTCTTTTTTCTCTAATTGGGGAAATGCCACTCATTTGTTTTACAATCAATCATCTTCAGGGAAATGCTCATAATATATATCTGCAATTGTATCAGCAAATCCCCATCCGCATGGGGAGGCCCACGCCATACACTGCCTCAAACGCGGCTTGAAGTGCTCCAATAAATTATTCTTAGCAATAAATGCCATAGTTTTTTCGAAGTTATTCTCTACAGATGTGTAATACTGCTCCCACATGTCGCCATAGTCGAATGTGAACTGACATGCGTTTTCAACATAGCAAAGCATCAGGTCCGCCAGTTTATCTGCTGAAGGCTTCAGTTTCTTATAGTCAGAGACTGCCTTGCGACAAACCGAGAATTGCAATTTTGCTGCTCTATTTTTTTGAGGGATAGAATTCTTCAATGATAATCTTCTTATACTCTTCCAGCTTTCCATCTTCGTTAGGATTTGCGAAGAACTCCAGATACTCCTTCGCTTCTTTGCGAGCATCATACATCGCCAGTACATGTCGTTGATTTCTTCCTTCGACATGGCTATGAGTGTTTTCTTCACTGTCGTTTTTGACATATTATTACAAGATTAAGCATTTATGTATCCTTCTTGATCATAACACCTATGATACATGTTTATTGTATCAATAAGATGCTGAAGAACAGGAATGTCTGTTGTTAGGTAATTGAATTTGGGGTATTGCGCGTTATACCTTTCCAGGGAACCATTAGCCAACTTTTGGTCTATATCTTCAGGTATAAAGAGCGAACTGCGCTCTCCTAAAAAGGTTTGAAATTCGGTGAGGAAAATGTGTATTCCAGCCAAATCGAAATCCCCGAAATGGACATAGCGATTGGGGATGGACTGCAGCCAGGAACGAAGGTCAGTGGATTGTGGATAACGGGAGACAAACAGCAAACGGTGGGAGCCAATCGTCTGCTCAAACAATGCTCGCTGCTGGCGAATCATACGAAAATTCTCCATATTCTCAATGCCTACAACAATGACGTCACAGGGAATGGCAAACGACTGCCAATCGGCTATAAACACAAAACTGCCTTCGGCAGGGTTTACCGTTATTTCGCTTCCATTCAGCATACAAGGTATTGGTTCGTATGAGTTGACAGGGAAACCAGGACATGAACGTATGGCTATGAGTTTTGAATTGCCAGTAACAGAAGCTTGAACAGAACGAGATGTCTCGTCAGTCTGCAGTGTGTCTTGAAGCAAATCCAGATCGGATAGTCTTTCGTCGATGGCGGATAGAGCTTGTTGGAATGCGTCTGGCTGAGACACAAAGATGGTACGCTGGCTGCCATGAGAGGTGTTTACAATCACCCCTTCGCGCACTAGTTCATCAATCCACTCGGTACGAAGCTGGCTGGCGGGCAGTCTCTCACCGTTGCGAAGACGGATAAGCCTGTTGATGAGTGATGCCGTAATCTTCATTTCTGCGAAATCAATGGATGAACGATGGTCTTCGACTTTCCGTCCTTTTGTAAGAGATAGGTGTAGCGATAGTCAGAGACGTTATAGGTTGTAGGTGATGAATTGATGAGCAGGATGTTGCGAGCGTTGGCAAAGTCGAGTATTCCCTTGACATTCTGGGGATGCAGCTTGCCTATCTCGTCCATCATGCAATGGATGAAGAAGTCGCCGAATTTTCTGCTTACCTTCTCCTTGAACACATTAATGAGCATGATGTTGATCATCGCCTTGACCAGCGTATCGGTACCCTCACTGCCCACATGCGACAGTTTGTCTGCCCATCCTGTATCGTTGTCGTTTTCGATGATGCGGAACTGCAGTTGGAACAAGTCGGAGAGCGTCAGATAATGACGCGAAGGATTATCCGTTAGCGACTTCATGAAGTCAAGCAAATGACTGACAGCCTTCTGGTTTACCTCGTCCCTGTTGACGGTTGAGAACAGGTTCAGCTCACCCATGGCAAACTGGTTCTCATCATTGAATTCCTTGATGCGCTTCATCAACTGTACCATTTTGTCGGTCGAGGGGATCGACTGCAAGGCAATGAGCTTGATGACTCCGACAAAGTTGCGTTCCTTGAAATCTCTGTTGATCTCGTGAATAATTTTGTCAACGTCCGACTCATGGCGCGTCAGTTCGCCCATCTCCTTCGACACTCGCGCCAGGATATCCACATACCGTACACTGGTCCTGCGCCGATACTCTTCCAGTTTGTTATTGATGAGGAAGTCGTCGAGATTGCTGGCGAAATCAAGGTAGTCATCGTCTATCGTCAGCTCTGTTCTGAAGTTGAAAGTGTTCTTCGCCGAGAAATTGCTCTTGAACACATTGACGCTCTGCTTGAACTGGTTATGGCGCGACTGACGTTGAACTATGATGCCCGTCAGCTCGTCAACGGTCTGTCCGGGTGTGTGCAACGTCTGTTTCTCCTTCGCATCGGCATACATCGGTGGGCACAGGTTCTCGTCATGAGCAAAACGGTCAGCTTTCTGCAATTCTTCATCCAGATGTTTCTGTTCATCTCTGCGTTCTGCCAGTTCCCTGCCTAAGGCAGCCAGCTGCTGGTCGTACTTGAGTTTGCGTTGCTGATACTTCTCATTCAGTTGCAACAGCTTTTCTGAAAGCGTTTTCTTCTGATTCTTCAAGTTGTCCTCCTGGTCAAAGAGCTCTTCCTTGTCTCGCTGATAGTCATACACCAGTTTGCGATGCGCGTCAATAAAGCGAAGTTCATCTTCGGCCAACGTTATCTTCGCCTTGCAGTCCTCCACAAGCGTTGTATCTGCACCACGGCCTTTCAGCTCGTCTATCTCTTGTTGCTTCAGCCTCATCAGTTCAGTATCGGCGTTCTTCTCGCTAACCTTGGTCTCGGCATTGATAGTAGCTACACGCTCGGCATGCACTTTGACATTTTCGTCCTCGGCTTCACGATACTTCTTCTCTGCACCATTCAACTGCTTCTGCTTGTCGGCATTTAGCTTCTCAAGAGTGCTTAGTGCCAATGATAATTTGTGGGCCAACTCCTGCTGACGCGTATTGAGTGCATGCTGTCTTTCCTCGATGATTTGCTTGGCTCTCGCTTCATAGTCTTCGATTCTGACAGCGATAGACTTTCGTCGTTGAGGTATCACTCGCAGCTCCGTTTCAGCAAGCGACTTCTGCTGGCGAAGTTCCTTTATCTGGGGTGCGAACTGGTGTTTCAACGCTTCGATGGCCTTTTCCTGCTGTTGCTGAATCTGCTGACATTCCTCTTTTCTTCGCTTCAGTTCCTTCTCCAGGTTCGACTTCTCTTCCTGAAGCTGCTTTGGTTTTCTGACATTAAGCGGCAGGTCGGTCAAGGCAAGCTTCACGCCATACAGCGAAGCACCTTCGGCCATCTGCGGATGCAGACCTGTCTGATAAAGCACCTTCTCCTCGTTGATGATCTTGCCGATGTTCTGTTCCCAGTCGATCTTGTTCTCTTCAAGCCATTCGTAGAGTGATCCCTTTGTGCGTTCAAGCAACCTGTCAATAGCGGTAATCTGTGCTGAATATTTCTCAATCTCCGCTTGTTTTTCTTCCAGCTTTCGTTGGTAGTCAGCAGTCGTTTCAGCCTCTTTCTTGTCATATTCTGCCTGAATGCGGTTGATGTCAGAAGCCGATGAGCCTATCTTGCCCGTCAGCTCTTTCTCGCTGAGTTGCAGCTCATACAGTTGCTGATTCAGCGACTCCTTTTCTTCTTTGAACGGTACGAGATACTTTAATTTTAGAAGTTCTTTTTCGCAATCATTCATCTCCGCCTTCACGGAATCGATTACATTCGAAGCTTCTGTCATCTTCTCTGTAAAAGACTGCTCGATCTCTGTCCTCGCAACCGTGAAGGCTTTCAGCAAACGTTCGTCAGTCTTTTGCTTTTCTTCCTCTTCCGAGAGGATGCGTTGCTGCTGCGCTTGTCGGAACGATTCAAGCTGATGGGTGATATTCTGGCGCAAGGCCTTGTATTTCGTGGTGACATCGTTGAACCGTGCTGTCAGGTCTGCCAGCTTGTCCTTGAGACTTTCAAGTTCGGCCTTCAGACCCTGCTCTCTTTCACAGCGGCTCAGCACGCTTTCTATCTGCTGAGCAGAATAGTATTCTTTCCGCTCCTTCAGACGTTTCAGTTTGTCGTTCACAACACCCTGGTCCTGGTTCAGCTTCGTTTTCTCAGCATCATGCTTTTGCTGGATCTCCGACACGAGGCGCTTTTGCCGGTCTTGCTCCTGGGTCAGTTCTGCAATCCTAGCTTCGATCAGCGGGAGTTTCTCTCGCGACACCCGTTCGGCATATTTCAGCTCACCGCACAATTCTTCTATTTGCTGCCTCATGTACAGCAGTTCGTGGTAGGCTTTCACTACAGCATCCGCCTGTTTCCTGACCATCGACTCTCCCTTCTGGTTCAGCTTGTACCAGCAGGAGATGTCTTTGTACTCCTGCTCAAAGTCTGCCACCTGCCTGCGGAAATACCCCAGGTCGATATTCGCCTCTTCATCGCTCATCGAACGGATGATGATGTCCTTGATGAAATTGGCATCCAGGCGTGAGTTGAGAAACACGTTCTGTATGCTTCGGGGGATATTCTGGTAACTGTTGGTCTCCAGCAGCTGGAAGCGCGCAAACTCTTTCCCTACAGTCTGCTTGTTGCCATAGAGGATATCGCGATACTGCTCATAGCGGTCGATGATCTTGCTCATGTAGGCACTGCCGAGCCTGTCGCGTATCACCTTCCATTCTGCCGTCACTTCGCCGCGTTCGTCCACCAGCCATTCTTTTCGGTAGGCGGCATCTACAAACCGATAACATGCTCTGCCCGACGAGCGGAACACAAGGATGCTGAAAGGTCCGTGCTCATGCTCCACTTCATAGACCACGTACGAATTGGCATGGGGCAGATAGAATTCGTCGAACGACTTCATCTCCTTGGGTATGCCCAGATGCAGCTTGTCGGCATTGTAGAAAAACAGGACGGCCCTGAGCAAAGTGCTCTTGCCCACACCCTGCGTGCCGATAAAGTGAACGTTGCCGTCCAGCTTCACTTCTGCATAACGTATATTGGCACTGTTGATAAAGACGATCTTGCGTAGTGCTTTCATGACTTTTCCGTTTCGATGATGGTGAGACAATCTATCAGTTCCTCGATATAGTGGAAGGCGGCAGTCACCTTGTAGGTGCCGTCCAGCTCGTTCTCCAGCTCCACGAACCCCATTCGCTCCAGGTCGCCTACCAGTTTGTCGATCTTCTCTTCGTTGGTCTTCACATCCGTATATAGGTTGCGTGCCTTTTCCTTCAACTCGATGTCGCTTGAGAACTGTTCGAGGATGTTCGACTTGCGGAACGTAAAGCCCGATGCAAAGGTGTTGTTGAACGTCTTGAGGAAATCCACACGGTCAATCCACTGTGCCAGGCGTTGCACTTTGTCAGTCAGATCCACCCTGTTCTCTGCCCTTGAGAAATAGTAGTAGCCATTGCCACCCTCCAACTGGAACCCTATGCCGCTGAAGTACTCCTGATAGTCGTTGAAGTCATCCTCTATGGCATCGTACAGGTGTGAACGCTGCTGCGAGATGGAGTTCTGGGCGATGAAACCACCCTTGCTCAGTATGTCGAATATTTCTTTCGTATAGCGCATATTGTTTACATCATCTTTGAGTGTGGATAGATAACGGGATACTCGATGGCTCCATATTGACGGTATTCGTCATCGATATGCAGTTCGTCAAGATACTGTGTGGCAATCTGACAGAAGAGCACCAGCTTCGCCTCATCGTCCATCTTGATTCTGTAGCCGGAATAGTTCATCACGAAGTGAAACAGGTGGTCGCTCGAAGCCATGAACGCATTCTTCACCTCGCTTACGTCAACCATCTGCAGCACCTCCTGCTGTTCTGTCAGCTCGCTCTTCGTCAGCGGTTCGGCCAGATTCCCTTTCCTCAGACGGCTATTGCCCTTTCCTTTGGCTACATCCTGCAGCACCCTGAGGCCTTCTTCCGAATTTCGGAGCATGGAGAGCGATACCTTCAGCGCATATCTCGGCCGTGGTTCCATCCATACGGGATTCCTCGTCTGCAGCTTTGCCCGTATGTCGGTATTCGTGTCGAGCAGCATCTGGTCGCGCAGGTATTTCAGCTTCTGCACCTTCTGAAACAGACGGCTTTGGTACTCTATGAGGTTCAGGTAGTTGATGATTTGTCGGTCGAGCTCCAATAGGTTGTGATATACCTCGCGCAGTTGCAGTTTCACGTCCGTCACGATGTCTTTCAACTGTACGTCCATCGCCACCATAAAGAACGTGGTCTGTTTCTCGTCAATCACCCTCTCGCATTCGTTGATCAGGGCCGCAATGTCCTGACGCTTTTCATCGAGATGCACCAGTTTCTTTTTCTTGATGGCAAAGGTCGGCTCGTTCTTGTAGGTGTTGTCTATATTACGTTTCAGGTCGATGACGTTCCTCAGGGTCGTGAGCGCAATGCTACGCAGTATCCGCTTCACATCGCGCAGATAGCCGTACTTCCTGCCGGGATTGTTCTCGCTGAGATAGTAGTCTATGGCATTGTTCAAGCTGCCGATGCTCTCCTTGACGCTAGCCACACTGATCTCCTCGTTCACCTCCAGCACATCCTCGAAGAACTTCAGATATACGTCCTCCAGTTCTACAAAGTCGATATTCTCACGAATGATGCCGTGTCGTCGCAGAAACTCAAGGCTTTCATCACGCTTGCTCGCCAATTCGCGTGCCAGGTCATAGCGGAACGACAGCTTCTTCCTGTCCTGAAACAGGGCTTGAAGCAGTCGGCGCTCCCTGTCCAGCGCACGTATCAGTTCTTCTAACGAGTGGAAATGTGATAGGTTGTCCATATCGGTAATCCTAAAAAATTATTATTGCTGCCCGAAATACCGAAGGAAGTATAGTACTACCCATTATTAGGACGACTGCAAAATAATTGCGAGTATTAATAATGTTTTACCTCTTTGGCTTCTCAATCACCATATACTTGGCACCACTTTTTACGAGTGTGCTCCAACCATACGGGCAGTTGTTACGCAGGTAGATGGATTGCTTAGTAATGGTTTTATCATTCTTGTCATCGTAAGAATCGATTCTTACACATACAAGTGTGGCATACTTGTCACTTAGTTCTGAGTCTTCTTCCACCCAATAGTTGTCATCTTCACAGTTGAGCCATTTGTTTGTGATAATCTTCTTTTCTTCATGCTGTGCTAGTTCTAACCTATCTTCGGCATCGGGAAGCAACTCTATCAACTTACGATTATAGTCTTGGTACAGCGACTTTACCTCTTTCCTATCGGTCAGCTGTTTTGCATATGCATCATATTGGCGCATCAGGCTTTTAGCTTCTTTGAGAAGGCGGCGGGAAATCGGTTCAAAGTCGCTGAACTTACCATCACGAGCAGCCATAGGGAATCGTCGCTGAGCGTTGAGTCCCTTTTCGTCAACCATATACCATGTGACAATACAGAAATCCATATTCTCGGTACTTTTGTCCACCTCGTTTATCTCCATGAAAACGAGAGGGCGTGGAGCCATTTCTACAAAGGCGTCGCCTTTCCTGAAATGTTGTATGGGTTTTGATGATATTTCATTCATAATGATTAACGCTACAAATTAATCCTCAATTGCTATTTGTATCCACAACTTCGTTATGGCCTGTCACACAACAGGCCTGATACTAGAGGAGCAGTAGACTGAAAGATGATGAAACTTCATATTTCGGGCTGCAAGATACGCATTTTTCTTGACATAATGCGCAAACAATTGGAAAAAAAGTGTATTTTGAGTCTAATTTCATAATTCAACCGATTGCACAAGAGAATAATGGACTATGTCTTTTGCTGATCTAAAACTTCCCAATGTCCTGTTTTGTTACTCCCTACGTACTTGATAAGATTCAAATCACGAAGAACGTAGAGATCACGTTTGATAGTCTTCTCAGACACATCAAACATCGTGGCCAGATTAGACACATTTATCGGGACATTTATCGGGACATTTATCGGGACATTTACCGTGCCATTTACCGTGCCATTTTTGATTATGTCGTATATTTTACGTTGTCTATCAGTTAGTTGCGAGAATCCTTCTAGGACATTTATCGTGTCATCTTTCTGGTTAGCGCCTTGTCCTTCTTGGGCATCACTCTCGGCAGAGAAAACGTTGACACAGAAAACGGTTAACTTAGACACATCGAATTCCGCAGGCTTATTACCATTGTCTCGAAGCATGTCCTGCACACGTTTCACACCTTGATTGAACATATTGACATACTTCATCTCCTTCATGGCTTCGGCTATGATGGGATTACGATAGTCATTAACTGTAGGGAAGTTTTCAGGACGAGCCTCCCCATAGAGTCCTCCTGCGTTCATGATTTCTACATGATCATCAAACTGATAGAGTCGAATTGGCATGTTAGCCTGATAGTCCCTATGCATGCAGGCATTCATCATCAACTCACGCAATGCCTTGTTCGGATAGTTGATGATTGTCTTCTCTCGAAACAGGCTGACTGCTACAGGTCGTTGTGTGACGATGGCATTCTCCACAAAAGATTCTAATTCGGGCAGCATCTTGTATAGTGGACCCTGGAAACGCCTTTCATTAAGAACTTCACCACCTTTCTCTGTGCCTTCAAATCGCACATATTGCACATAAGCACCAGGCATATAGTAACGAGGATTTTTTCCAAAGAGTATCAGAGCTGCGTAAGTTGGACAATCATGAGAGCGGTCGTACAGGCGAACGGAGGACAATTGTTCCTTGATATCGCGTTTGTCCAGAGCGAGAACATCTACGTCAACAACAGCGGGAAGATACGATGTCTTGATATAGTCAAGATTCAAATCATCCAATGTGGAACCAATACAAGGTGTGGCATCGAACGTTGCCATATAAGCAGTTCTACGTTCAGTGAGTAAACGTTCCTCGGCTTCGCTTGCTATATCGCGCCTTGGTCCCACTCTCACAAATATTCGTCCACGATAGCGAACCGGTGGTATCAATGACGGTGATACTTCTGCAACAAGCAAATCTCCTTCAGGAAATACAAATCTATCCACATTCATGACAGGCAAAGGAAGAATGTTGCCATCCGAACGTATCCCTGATATCTTTTTGAGCAGAGCATCATCAACTTTTAATCCAGACAAAGATCCATCGTCATTGGCACCTATGAATAGGTAACCTTTCTTGCGAGAGTCGGGAAGGTCGTTGGCAAAAGCGCATATAGCCTCACAGAACTTGTCCATGTTGCCAGTAGAGATAGTTCTTTCTACACGGTATGTTTCCGTGCTTTTGAGTAAAGCTAATATCTCGTCTTTTGTAATCATGCTTGTATTATTATATTACATTATTCTTCTTTTTTCGTCGAATTCTGTATTGGAACTCATAGTACTTGGGCTTAAGCAATAAGTCCACCATAGCTTTTCAAAAATCATTGAGCTTCGCTTAGGCCTGTCACTAAACAGGCCTGATACAAGTGGGGTAGAAGGATGAAAGATGATGAAACTTCATATTTCGGGCTGCAAGATACGCATTTTTTTTGACATAATGCGCAATCTGCTAGAAAAATTGTGTAATTTGAGTCAATTTTCATAATTCAACCGATTGCACGAGGACAAAAAAAGAGGGAGGAGGATTGAAAATCGAGGTATACCCAATCTTGGCCAGGAAAGGGTATTCTTCGGTGGAAGTATGACCAATCCTGGCCAAGATTGGGTATGCGGAGGGAGAAGAATGACCAAAGTTGGCCAAGAAAGGGTATGCGACGATGGGAGAATGACCATTTTTGGCCAAGAAAGGGTATGCCGCGGTTGGATGGAGCACTCTGACGGGCGAGAGAATGCTTTCGCCGATGGGAGCATAACCAATCTTGGCCAAGAAAGGGTATGCGTAGGGAGGAGGATGACCATTTTTGGCCAAGAATGGTTATGCCGCGGTTGGATGGAGCACTCTGACGGGCGACAGAATGCTTGCTCCGGTTGGAGCATAACCAATCTTGGCCAAGAAAGGGTATGCCGCGATGGGAGAATAACCAATCTTGGCCAAGAAAGGGTATGCCGCGATGGGAGAATAACCAATCTTGGCCAAGAATGGTCATGGTGTAGTTGGAGATGGATCATTCCTCTTTCGGAGCGGGTTTGTCGTTGCGGGAGCGGAGTTTCTCGGCATTCTCGATGATGCTCTTGCGCTGATGCGTCTCCTGGTTGAAACGGTAGTTGCCGTTGCGGAGGACGGAGCCATTGCGGTAGGCATACGGGGTGGTGCCGAAACGGGCGTGGATGGCGGCGATGAGGTTCTTCTCACGCTTGAATCCGCAGCGACGGGCCACTTCCTCGACCGAGAGGTTCTCGTCATCGAGCAGGTCGATGGCTTGGCGCATACGCCACTGCATGATGAACTCCTTGAGGCTGACGCCCACGAACAACTTCATCGTCTCGTTCAGGAAACGCTGATCGGCGTTCAGGTAGAAGGCGACTTGCTGTGCTGAATGACTGTTTACTCGCTTGACATAATCGACGACTGCATCGACGGCAATCTGTCCGGTGGGAGCCCCTGCTGTGTTCCAGAGCTCCTCAACTGTGGTGATTTGTTTGATGAAAATCATACTTTTTTGTTTTAAAGGGTTAATAATTTTGGTTGGTTGTTTATCAATAAAATCACTCTCAAGATGCTTCGCTCTACAAATTCTCTTGGAAATAGTCTTAGTGGGGCTTAGCCTACCCCGCCCCCCTTTGAGGGGGGGTAGGGGGGCTAAAAGCCCCGACTATTTCCTCCAGGAGAATTTGTCTCGCTTCCCACCTTTCATCTACTTCCTCTCTTCTTTTTACGCACACACTCTTTTTTCGGATTCCCATTCTTTAAACTCTCTCTCTTAGACCCTTCGTTTATTTATAGGATGACAAAGTGGACCCCAAGGGGAAGGTTCTGAAAGGTTCGAGAGGTTCGAAAGGTTCTGAAGGGTTCTGAATGGTTCAAAAGGTTTGAGGGGTTGATTCGGAATGAACGGGGACCTTTCGATCATTTCAGAACCATTCAGAACTCTTCAGAACCTCTCTTAATCGTAGAGGGCGTGGAGATCGGTCTGGCTCAGGACTTCGCCATGACGGAGGACGAGGTTTTGAGTCAGACGGCGACGATGGGCGTAGAGGATGCGCTGGAAACGGTGGCGCCAGTCCCACGAGAGGAGCTGGTAGTCGTTGCAGCGACGAGTGAAGCCGAGGAAACCGATGCGGATGACCTTGCCGACAGCGTCGGGTGGCAGGGTGTGGAGGATGTCATCGCAGCACCGGACAAGCGGATACTGAATGACGCTGATCACACGCTGCTGACGGGCAGCCTTGGTCATTCGACTGACGGTGCGAGGGCTGCGTCCTGTTGCCTGGGCCAGGTAGTTCACTGACAAGATGGTCTTTGCCGCATGAGAAGCACTTCCCGTGAGGGGAAGCCCCTTCGATTGTAACTCGTCGGCGCGGGTCTTGGCACTGATGTTGGTCAGGAGAAGCAGTTGGCGCATCTCGCCTTCGATTTCTGTCACGTGGAGGTTTTCGCGGGTGCAGCACCTTACCTTTCCTACCACCATCTCAAGGCTCTTGCGTCCGTCCTTGAGGATGACTTTGGAGGCGTACATCTTCTTCAGCGAGCGGGCAACGATGATTGTCCTGCCATTGGGACATGTCGTCATCTGGAACAGGCTGTTGCCTTCGCGGATGGCTTCGAGGAGATTTCGTGCCTTGGTGTAGCCGAGGTGGAAGTCGCCACGGAATTTCTTCTCACTGGTGAAGATGTAGGTGCTGCTGGGACTAAGGCACTTCATGGCTACACTGAGGGCGACGAGACTCCACTGCAAGGGGTCTTCCTTGACCTCCTGCAGCAGTGCTATCGGCACGTTGATGTAGTCCATTGTCAGTACTCTTGGTCTCATTGGTTTTATTTTGGGTCGCTGCGCTCAAAATTATAAGAAAATGAGTTTCAAAATTATCAAAGAAAGATTGTGCCAAAATAGTTGTGGTCAATTTCGTCCCTTTCTTCTTATAATTTTTTGATTCAATTTTTTTATAATTTTGAGCTGTGCAACCATTAATTGTTTCACGTTGCAAAGTTACGAAAAGCAAATTTGGCATTGTCCGAATTTGTCGGTTTTTGTCCGAATTTGTCAGTTTTTGTCGGTTTTCGGAACGATGCTTTTTCTCGCTGCAAAGTTACGAAAAAGAAATTTGGCACTGTCACCTTTTGTCACTATTTGTCACCTTTTGTCACCTTTCAGCAAATTGCTTTTTCACGATGCAAAGTTACGGGAAAGAAATTTGGCACTGTCCGCATATGTCCGGAAATGTCCGCTTTTGTCCGCATTTCTTTTACGCTGCAAAGTTACGCAAAAGATAATTGGCACTGTCCAGCTTTGTCCAGCTATGTCCATTTGTGTCCATTTATGTCCAGCTACGGCATAGCATCGTCTCGTAATTTACGTTGCAAAGTTACGAAATCGAAATTTGGCAATGTCCAAATTTGTCCAATTATGTCCAAATTTGTCCATTTAATTCTGCGTCGATTTTACTTTCTCCCTAAATTATTTGGAATATGCTTTGAAAACGCTTATCTTTGCACGCAAGAGGATAAACAGGACAACTATGAAAACAAAGTATATTCTTCCCCTTTCGGCTCTATTTTCGAGCCTCACACTCTTCTCGCAGGTTTCCAATGATAAACTGATTGAAGCATGGAAAGCGGCGGAGACGAGGAATGACAGCCGCGTCAAGACGTGGTGGTTCTTCGGATATGAGCATACCACAAACGAAGGGATCACGGCCGATGTGGAGTCGCTCAAAGAGGCGGGATTCGGCGGCGTGGTTTATTATGATCAGAACCATCGTCCCAGCAGGAAGGCCGTGGAAGGGGATGATCGTTTGAAACAAGAGAATGAACCAGAGGATGGCTTTTCACCAACGTGGTGGGAGCACCTGAAGTTTGCGGCGCGTGAAGCACATCGCGTGGGGCTTACGTTCGAACTAAATATTTCAAATGGTTACGTGGCAGGTGGACGTTGGATTGATCCTCCCCATGCCATGCAACGGGTGACCTCGGCAGAGATAACCGTCGAGGGCGGACAGGAGGCAGATGTGGAACTGCCTGTGATAGCCGATACGCGTGGATATGTGAAAGACATTGCCGTTATGGCATTTCCTGTGAAAGATGAGCCAGACGTCTATCGTCACTTCACGGCGCGTTATGTGGCACGAGGGAAGGGCAGGAACGGGGCGATGCAGATGCCCGATTCTGTTTTGGAACGAGAGACAAAGGAAACGATGATTGAGGGGCCAAGACCCTTCGATGGTGCTCTCTTCAAGACGTTTGGTCCCATCGGAATGCTGCAAGCAAGTGAGGATGGCGAATCGTGGAAAGATGTGGTGGAACTGCAGCATATGTACAGCAGCCTAAGCGGCTATTCCTTCCGCACAACGGCATTCCCTGCCACTCGTGCGAAACAATTTAGAGTGAAGTATTACGGCGATACGCTGCTGCGCACGTGGAGTGTGGGGCAGGAGGCAAAACTGGACCGATGGGAGGAACGTGCCGCCCTGCATAGCGATTTCTCGGAACAAGACAAAAGTCCAACGTATGCCGCTGACGAGGTAGTAAGGTCGTGCGACATCATTGACCTCACTTCAAAAATAAAAGATGGACGACTGTATTGGAAGACTCCTGAGGGTTCTTCGTGGCGTGTTGTAAGGTTTGCAGCTGTGCTGACGGGAGCACGTTCGAAACATGGTAGAGAGAATCTTTTGGGCTATGAATGTGACAAACTTTCGAAGGAAGCTGCCGAACTGCATTGGAACAGTTATATGCAGCCCATTCTCGATACTTTGCGTACCAACGGCATCGACTGGGTGGAAGGTGTCTGCATGGACTCGCATGAAGGCGGTTCGCAAAATTGGACACCGCAGATGCTGGAGGAGTTCCAGATGCGGCGCGGATATGATTTGAAGCCATATCTGCCTATGCTGGCAGGTTACATCATTGATTCGGTTGAAAAGACGAAGAACGTACTCCTGGACCTACGAAGGACTGTGAACGATTGCATGAGAGAAAACTACTACGGCACATTTCAGCGTCTGGCAAGAGAGAACGGGCTCACTTTCACGGCACAAGCTATCGGCAACGGACTTTGCATTACGGGTGATGCCATCGATGTGAAGCAGGTGGTGGACAAGCCGCAGACGGAGTTCTGGGCCTATCAGAAAAATGGTGCATGGGACGTGAAGGACGGTGCTTCGGCCTGCCACCTCTACGGCAAGCCTATCGCTTCGGCTGAGGCCATGACCGATGCAAGTTACGAGGATACGCCTCTTAGTTTGAAACGTGTGGCTGATATCGCCTTGGCCAACGGGGCACAGGAGATGGTGGTGTGCGCTACGCCGCATCTGCCTATGGTTAATCCCACGGAACCTTATGTAGCCGGTCGTGTCTATGCTGTGAACCGCAGCAATCCGCAATGGGAGGCCTTGAAGCCGATGTGGATGGCCCTGAATCGCTCTATGGCGATGCTTCGACTGGGCAAAGCGGCACCCGACGTGTTGGTCTATCTGGGCGACGATTTGCCTATGAAGACGTTGACCCATCGTTTGCCGCACGGTCTGCACGGCCTGGATTGGGACGTGTGTACGGGCGATGCCTTGCAACACAGGCTTTCGCCTACCGCCGACGGACAACTCACGACACCCGACGGCATCACCTATAGGGCATTGCTCATTGCCGATGATGCCACCATCATTCCCGCATCGCAGGCTGCACTCGAACGATTACAGGCAAGTGGGGTACAGGTGCTCAAGTATGCTTTCGATGTCGAAAGACCGCTCCAGATACTGGAAGGTGATGAGGCCGTGGCGCATACGCATCGATTGGTTGATGGGCGCGATTTATTCTTCTTGGCCAATATCACCGAGCAGGCACGACGTGTGGTGTTCAAAACCAAAGCCGTTGCACTGTCGGTCTTTTATACCACAAGTGGAGAAGTGAGTGAGATCCACAAAGACGCAGACGGACGCTTCGCCTTGGAGCTGCAGGCGGGCGAGTCGGTGGTGATGGTTGAACAATAAACATAAAAAACTCCCGCCTTTGAGGGCAGGAGTTTTTGTTATAACTTTACTAAATAGTTTTAGGCGGTAGGGGAAACTTGTCATGTGAATGGGACATTCAAATAGAAGTCGCCAGCTTTTGCATTAAATGAAGAATTACCGAATTGCCACTCGCCTGTCTCGACTGTCAGGTATCTGACATAGTCGGGGGTGTAGCGGTAAATGTAACGGTTGTCTGAACGTGACATTTCAAGTTTTCCGACTCTTTGTGTTGGTGTTTTGCCTAACTTTGAAAAAATGAATCCTGTGGCTAAGCCAAGAGGAACCCATCCTATTCGATTTTCCATGTTACTAAAATTTTAATCGTGTCCGGTGCTGACTGGTACTGACGCGGATCACAAAGTGGTTTGTTATTCTTGGTGTTATGCGGTGCAAATATATGTATTTTTTTGTATGAATCCAAATTATTTCGTCTGTTTTTAACAAAAATATCCGAAAAAACCTTGCATTGAGTGATTATTTAGGTTATATTTGCACTCGAAAATGAATTTTTACATGAAAAAGTGGCTCATTTTTATATTGATTCTTATAACTGGTACTACTATGGAAGGCAAGATTAGACGCCCGGCTGTGGCCGGACAATTCTACGCAGGCAGTCAGAAACAACTACTCGCTGATGTGGTCGGATGTTACGAGGCGTCGAAGGATATTCGAGCGCTGCAACGTGTGCAGGCGGTCATTGTGCCCCATGCAGGATATGTCTTTTCGGGAGCCACGGCAGCCTCGGCTTTCAGTTGCATCGATCCTTCGGCCCAGTATGAGCATATCTTTCTGTTGGGCCCCAGTCATCATGTTTGGCTCGACAAGGCTTCGGTGGGAGTGGGTTACGAAGCCTACAACACGCCTTTGGGCAACGTGAAGGTAGATGCCGAACTCGGTCGGCAGATCATCGCGTCGAACTCCGTATTTACTTACGAGGAACGTGCTCACAGCAAGGAGCATTGCTTGGAAGTTCAATTGCCGCTGTTACAATATCATTTCAAGGAGATGCCCCCCATTGTGCCCATCGTCATCGCTACCCAGAACTGGCAGAGACTGGAGCAGATAGCCGAAGCGCTTTTGCCATATTTCAACGAGAAGAATCTCTTCGTAATCAGCAGTGACTTCTCGCACTATCCTTCGTACAAGGATGCGCAACAGGTGGATGGAGCCACGGGCGAAGCCATCATGACGGGCAGCGTTTTGAAGTTCGTCGAAGCTTTGGAAAAGAACGAAAACCTCGGCATCCGAAACCTGGACACCAGCGCTTGTGGCGAAGCGGCTATCGCTGTGCTGCTGATGATGACGGAGGACAGCAAGGGTATTCAGATACATCATATTCGTTACTGCAATTCGGGCGATTCACAGTATGGCGGTCATGACCGCGTTGTGGGTTATCATGCGTTCGCCTTTACAAGGGAAGAAAAGGGCGCCCGTGTGCCAACGGTGCCTGCGTTTGAAGAGGGGAAAGCCTCTCCCCAACCCTCCCCTCAAGGGAAGGGAGGAGGAGAACAGTTGACAGCGGAGTTCCAGTTATCGGACGCCGACAAGGCAGCGCTCAAGGAGATCGCACGTGAATCCATTCGTCTGTCGTTTTTCGGTCGGAACTATAAGCCAGAGAATCTCTCGCCGACCTTGAAACAGAAATGCGGTGCATTCGTGAGCCTGCATAAGCACGGAAGGCTTCGTGGCTGCATCGGACACTTTGGCGAGGACCATACGCTCGGCGAGATTGTGGCCCAGATGGCACGTGCTGCTGCTTTCGAGGACCCGCGTTTTGACAGCGTTCGTCAATCGGAACTTGAAGACATCGACATCGAGATCTCGGTGCTGACGCCGATGCGTCGCATAAAGAGTCTCGACGAGTTCGTGCTGGGCAAGCACGGCATCTACATTCGCAAGGGCTGGCGTTCGGGCACTTATCTGCCCCAGGTGGCAGACGAGGTGAACTGGTCGAAAGAAGAGTTCGTTTCGCATTGCGCTGCCGAAAAGGCCGGCATCGGCTGGAATGGGTGGAAGGATGCCGAGCTTTATGTGTATGAGGCAATAGTTTTTTAATTAACAATTAATAATTAACAATTTGGAGTGTAGATATTACCAGAAACAGGAGGATGGCAGGTTGAAGTGCCTTCTGTGTCCACATGGATGTACCATGGGAGAGGGCCAGCATGGGCTTTGTGGGAGCCGCAGAAATGATGGGGGCGTGATGGTGAGTGACGTCTATGGCAAGCCGTGCGCCCTGGCTGACGATCCGATCGAGAAGAAGCCGATTTACGGATTCCATCCCGAAACGCGCTGCCTGTCGCTGGCTTGCACGGGCTGTAATTTCCGCTGCCTGAACTGTCAGAACCATGACATCTCACAAGCTTTGCCTACGGAGGTGCCTCATTATACGCTGAGTCCCAAGCAGGTTGTGAAACTGGCCTTAAAGCACCGTATCCCAGGCATTGCCTATACTTATACGGAGCCTTTGACATGGATTGAATACGTCGCTGACATCGCTACACTCGCCCATGAACGTGGGCTGTGGAACATCCTTGTCTCGGCAGGCTACGTCAACCCCGAGCCGCTGCGCGACTTAGCTCCGCTCATCGATGCTGCCAACATCGACTTGAAATCGTTCTCCGACGACATCTATCGACGTGTGAGCGGAGGAAGCTTGCAACCTGTGCTCGATACGCTTATTACGTTACACGAAGCGGGCACACACCTCGAGATCACCAATCTGTTGATTCCCGAGGTCAACGACGATATGGATATGATACGGCAGATGTGTCGCTGGCTCGTCGAACACGATATGCAGGATTGTCCGCTCCACTTCAGCCGCTTCTTCCCACGATATAAGATGAGCAACAGTTATCCCACACCAAAGAATACCCTCATCAAGGCGCGTGATATCGCGATTGAAGAGGGCATCAAGAAAGTGTATCTAGGGAATATATGACAATTAACAATTTAATTATCACGAATTATCGAATTATAGAATTTTATAGCTTGGTTCTGTGGCATAATTCTATAATTCGATAATTCGTGATAGAAATAAACGTGATTGTTCTTGTGGATTACTTGATTTTGATCATTCTATCTTGAATGACGATCCCGCTATGATTGTTGCCAACCCTTTGTCCCCAAAGATTGTAGGAGGGAGATGCGGTGCGTAACTGATTGTCGGGATTCACTTCACGGATGCCTTCTGCATCGCTTGGCCACATCTTGAGGGCGTAAATGAGCATGTCTCCTGTGGTGGCTTTGATCATGACTGTGTGGAGATGATTGGGATTTAATTCTGCTTCGACAGTTGCAGAAGCTACATTCTTTCCCCTTGCATCTGGACCTTCGATGACTGTTTTCTCACCAGTTTCCACGTCAGTAATGGTGAGGGTTAGGTTGGTTGACGCTCCGCCCGTGCCGCTATAATAGAACTTCACGCGTTCGCACGCTTGGAGGAAATAAGTCATGCTCTTCTCCGTGCCAACGACATAGGAATAGGTCGAGCCATCGCTCCCCCTGGGCACGAATGGATAGACTTGATTGTCGGTTATGGGATCGATGAATGCACGGATGCCGTTGGAGGAGTTCTTGGCCTGCACTTCGTTGGCCGAGGGATTGTAGTACTTCATCCACTGGTCATAGCCGTCGCGTATCTGTACCTTGTTCTTGTTGCCCTTGACGCCCTCGGTGTCGAGGAAGATGCAGTCGGGCGAAAGCAGGAGTTGCCATTCGTAACCTTCGGTGGCTACGGGACGATAATAGAGTGTGTCGGCAGGAGTAGTCTTGTAGAGTCGAATGGCATAGAGGGTGTTGCTGCCGTAGGTGAGTGGAGCATCGAGCGCGAAGGTCTGGTTGAAGTCAAGCATCTGGGTGACAAGAGACAAGGCTCCCGACCTGCTCTTGTATTCGAGTTTGGCCATGGCACATTCCTTCAGGTAATAGGTTATGGCATCGTCTGACCTGCTGATCCATGAGCAGTACATATCCTTGACTTGCGTTGAACCATAGTCGCCCACCGTGCCGAGGCTATCGGTGAAGAGTACCGAGGATAGAGGAAGGTATTCGCAGTCGTAGCCCTTGGTTGAAACAGGCGAATGATATTGTCCGCTGGGACGACTTGTTTCGACAACGTCACCTTCAGCGGGAGTGAAAGTGATATAGTCGATGTGGGCACGGCTCTCGTTGAGACCACCATCGACATAACCTGCCACGAAGTCGATGCGGATGGGGTCACCCTTCTGCAGATGGACGGTGTGACGCGTCTTGCGCGTGCTGAACTTATAGTCGGCATCGCTGGTGAGCCAGGCATCAATCAGTTTGTCGCCCACGGTGATGCCGATGAGGTTTGGACCAAGAGGCTGGTCGTAGGAAGTGGTCGAGATGGCGTAGGTGCCCTCTTCGCCATCCCAAATGCCCATCAGTGCACCCGGACCCTGATCGCCTGCGGTGGCTGCATTTTTTGACGCTCCGCCGAGCGTTTCGGTGAATACAATGCCTGAGAGGTACAAGTTTTCGGTTTCGTTCCTGCCTTCACGAAGCACCGTTGCTGGGGTTGAGAATTGCCATACGTCGCCAGACTGTTCAGTGCCATCGGCTCGTACGGCATCGACGCGCCAGAAATAGGATTTGCCCAACGCGAAGTCGTATCTGGTGCTCGTCAGCGCACTGGTCTCGTCGACCAAGGCAAGAGCATCGGCAGTTTCGCCAACATATACCTTGTAGCTCGCAGCATCGAAGGCGGGACGCCACGAGAGTTGCATATTAGTGCAGAATGCGCCCGATGACGATGGCCAGCGGAGCCAGGGATGAGTCTCGCCATCGGCAGGATAGGGCTTCGAAGCAGTCTCGGCAGCCGTCGTGAACTGACTAATGGGCGAGGGGTGCTCGGTGCCGTCGATGGTCACGATGACCTGCCAATAATAGGTCGTCGAAGGTTGCAGCGTTATGTCTTCGACATGCGTTTCGACAAGGGTTTCACGTTCAGTTCCGATAAGCACACGGCTGGCTGTCACACCTTCGATGTTGCCCCAGGTGAGTTGTCGGTCAGCTGAGATTTCGATGGCACCATTGCCTGGGTTGAGGATGGGTTCGTATTCGAGGCCTTCCTTGGGTCCTACACCCTCGGGCGTGGAGGTGGCGACATCCTGAGTCTCGTTGAGATCGAAAGAATATTCGTAGAACGTGAGTGGGGAATAACTGATGCCTGTGAACCGTTGTGAATAGTTGGTGCCTGGATTGCCATTGGCGAAGTAGGAGCCACGGTCGGTGAGGTAGCCGCAATAGGGCAACACGTCGGAGTACTGGTTGTTGAACGGATGGTTGGCCGAACGTGTGAAGTAATTGTTTTCGGAAAGTACCTGTGCCTGCGAATGGAAGCCGATGCAGTAACTCGAGATGTCGGTCCAATAGCAGTTATAGACGTGGGCACGACCGTAGCCGATGCGCGGATTGCGCTGTACATTATTGGCAAACCAGCAATGGGCATAGGTGACATGTTCGCGACCATAGTCCTCGAAATGGCAGGTGCCCGAATTGACAATCGACACCTTGTCGTGGTGATGGAGTTTGGTCCAACTGCACGTCAGATAGTCGGAGCCCAGTGTGAAGTCGAGCAGTCCGTCGTAGGAGTCGGAGAGGTCGCAGTGGTCAATCCATATGTGATGGCAGTTGCGCATCGCGATGCCATCCTCGCGTCCCTTGGTAAGGATGATGTTTCGGAAGATGACGTTGTGCTGGTTCTTCATGTCGATGCATATGCCGTTGAGTGCCTTGCCGCTGGCGGAACCGATGATGGTCTTGTTGGACCCGACAGAGATTACATCGTTGAGATCCTGCATACCTCCACCCGTGATGTCGGCATCGAGGATGATGACATAGGGAGCAGAGCCTTGCACGTAGCGTTCGAATTCGGCACGGGTGCTGACGCGTACCACGGGACCTGCACCACCACCGGTGATGCCGTCGTTGCCAAGGTCGGAGTAGTTGACGAAGCCCACGGGACCATTGCTGTTCTGCGCCACGGCTAAGAGTGGAAGAAGGGCAGCAAGGAGGAAGATTCTGGTTTTCATGACAGTGCGTGGTTTGAAATAAGAAGTGTTAACGATAAGTTTGTGCCGCAAATATACGAATTTTTTCTTATTCCGTGCAAGAGAATGGATGAAAATGTGCGGATTTATTCATTTTTTTGGAAAAAAGTGGAGATTATTTGGCAGACAATTCGATTGAGAAGAGGCCGAATTACGGGTTCCATCTTGATATGTGCTGGCCTGTGCGAACTGTAATATCCGTTGTCTGAATTGCCATAATCATGACATCTCACAGGCTTTGCCAACGGAAGTGAGCCATTATACGCTGAGTCCCAAGCAGGTTGTGAAACTGGCCTTAAAGCATCGTATCCCAGGCATTGCCTACACCTATACGGAGCCATTGACATGGATTGAATACGTCGCTGACATCGCCACACTCGCCCATGAACATGGGCTGTGGAACATCCTCGTCTCGGCAGGTTATGTCAACCAGGAGCCGCTGCGCGACCTGGCTCCGCTCATCGATGCTACCAACATCGACCTGAAATCGTTCTCCGACGACATCTATCGTCGTGTGAACGGAGGCAGCTTGCAACCCGTGCACGATGCGCTTATCACGCTGCACGAAGTTGGCACACGACTCGAAATCACGAATCTGCTGATTCCCAAGGTGAACGACGATATGGATATGATTCGGCAGATGTGCCGCTGGCTCGTCGAGCACGATATGCAGGATTGCCCACTCCATTTCAGTCGTTTCTTCCCACGATACAAGATGAGCAACAGTTATTCCACGCCCAAGAATACCCTCATCAAGGCGCGTGACATCGCGCTGGACGAGGTCATCAAGAAAGTGTATTTAGGGAATATTTGACTTTCTTTTTATCACGAATTATCGAATTTTTAAGGTCTAGGGCTGCAGAATAATTATTTAATTCGATAATTCGTGATAGAGATAATCAGTTTTCCGGACAAAATATTTGCAAAATACAAAACTATCCATTATATTTGCAGCCGATTAGCGGCTAACACACACGCTAAATCCACAGCATTCTTGCCTATTCATATATACCTATAATTAATCATGCTACCTATAGAAGAACGACTGATCATCGAGCAACTCAAGCTGGGAAACGACAAGGCATACAAATACTTGTATGAGCATCATTATGATGCCCTTTGTCGTGTGGCGTTCCGATATGTGGAAGATGCATTCCTTGCAGAGAATCTGGTCGAAGACCTCATCGTACACCTTTGGCAACACCGAGATTCGTTGATAGTGAAGGTTTCGCTACGAAGCTATCTTTTGGCAGCCATCCGAAACCGCTGTATCGATTATCTGGAATCATCGCACCATGAATATGAAATAGCTGCATCAAAAATCTCCGAGTCTGAGATGCAACAAGTGCACTCAATGCTTTCCGATACGTCTATGCCTCTTGAAGAAGAGCAACTGGTCGATATCGTACAGAAGGCTATAGATGCTCTTCCAGATGAGTGTCGGCGAGTATTCATTGAAAGTCGTATGGAGGAGAAATCCTATCAAGAGATTGCCGACGAACTGGGAATAACAATCAATACCGTGAAATACCATATCAAAAATGCCTTGCGCCAACTGCGTGAGACGTTAGGGCCACAACTCATGCTCATTGCCTTGCTCTTCCTGAGGCACTGAGACCTGATAAGATACTTTGGAAAGAAGAAAATAAAAAAAAGAAAAAAAAATAAAAAATTTTTGTAGGCGGGACTACCCGCCTTTCAAATTATCCCGTCATACAATTGAAACCGATACAAAAATGGCAAACAAGCAGAAACAATTCGATGAGCTCCTGACTGCTCTCCTGAGTGAGAGAGAGGACACTAATGGCGCCACGCCGCGATTCGATGCAGAAGCTGGCTATCAACGGTTCCAGAAACGCGTAAAAGGCCATCAAGCACAATCGCCGACAAGACGATGGCTCAGATATGCAGCTGCTGCGGCAGTCGTTATCCTCATTGCTGTCGTCTCGAACTATTTCGGACAGGTCAGTGTGGAAAGCAAGATGGCAGACATGACCATAGAGGCACCTTCCGATTCACGATCACGCATCGTTCTTCCTGATGGTAGCATCGTATGGCTTAACGCAGGTTCCTCGCTCACCTACTCGCAAGGCTTCGGTGTAAAGAATAGGGACGTCAGGATGTCGGGCGAAGGCTATTTCGAGGTAACCCATGACAAGAGTAAACCTTTCACTGTGGAAAGCAACGCTATCAAGGTCACAGTTCTGGGAACGAAGTTCAACGTCTGCGACTACCAGGACGAGTCACTCGCCGAAGTGACACTCGAGGAAGGCAGCGTCGCTATGAACAGCATCGTCGATGCGAACAACGTCATCACCCTGACACCCAACCAACACTGCATCCTTGACAAGACCACTGGAAAGATGAGCATCGACACGACTAACGCCACGACCGCTTCGCTCTGGACCTCGGGCCAACTCTTCTTTGATGAAGATCCCTTGGAACATATCGTGAACATATTGAATCACAGTTATAATGTCAAGATTCGCATCGACGACCCGTCCATCAGGACACTTTGCTTCTATGGCGACTTCTCGCGCAGCGAACAGACCATCAACGAGGTGCTCGACATTCTGTGTGAAACAGGCAAACTAAAATATTCCTACAATACTGACGGAAGCATAGCCCTTTCGAGACGCAACTAATTCAACACACAAAAACATGAAACATCCCAACCCATCATCCAGTCCTTAAGCAGAAGCATCGGGCATTAGATACGAAAAGCAGAGAGATCTGGACCATCCCTCTGCCAACAAGAATCTTTCGCCAATGTGAGAGTGTGAAATCCACATCCAGAAAGTTTTGCAAATATATGGCTTTTTCTCGGACTGTGGTCAAATTACTTAAATAATTTAACAAACTTTATGATTAATCACTTGAAGACCTTGCTCATATGCGGAGCTGCGCTGTGCTTCAACATGAGCGTCTATGGACAGGCCGTTTCGATCGACCTCCAAAATGTAACAGTCAAAAAAGCCATCACCGAGCTCAAGGAGAAGACAGGATATTCGGTCGTCTTCTCCACCGAAGACCTCGACACCAAGAAGGTGGTGAACGTCAAGGCTACCGACCTCAAGGAGGCCGTCAGTCAGATTATTACCGGCCAGAATGTCACCTTCGAGGTGCAAGGAAAGCGTATCATCATTCACCGCGAATCCAGCCAGGACACCAATTCTGGGCAGCAGGCTCCAATCAAGGGTGTAGTACGCGGCAACGATGGCGAACCTATTGTCGGTGCCACTGTCATCGTCAAAGGCACCACCATCGGCACTATCACGGATGCCAATGGACGATTCGAACTCAATGCCGCACCCAATTCCACCCTTGTAATCTCTTATTTGGGTTATCAGCAAGCCGAAACTTCGGCCAAAAAGGGAGACCTCAAGATCACACTTGAAGAAGATACCGAACTGCTTGATGACGTAGTGGTCGTAGGCTATGGCAGTGTCAAGAAATCCAACCTCACCGGTGCCGTAGCCAGCGTCAAGATGGACAAAATCGAAAAAGTGGCAACCACCGACGTCTCGAACCTCCTGATGGGTCGTGTCGCTGGTCTCGACATCTCACAAACCTCTGCTTCTCCCGATGGAGGCTATTCGATGGTGATCCGAGGACAAGCCTCTACGGGTGCAGGCAATACTCCGCTCTACGTCATCGATGGTTTCCCTGGCGGTGAAATCAGCACTGTCAATCCGAGCGATATCGAGTCGGTCGAAGTGCTCAAGGATGCATCATCTACCTCCATTTATGGTGCCCGTGCAGCCAACGGCGTTATCCTCGTCACCACCAAGAAGGGCAAGGAAGGAAAAGCCATAGTCAACCTTAAGTTGAGCGGTTCGCTGCAATCCATCGAAAATCCCTATGACATCGTGGATGCCAAGGAATATATGCAGCTTGCCAACAGCTATTATTATGAGAAATGGCTCTACAGCAACAAGATTGCCCCTTACGGCACTGTTGATCCAAGTACCATCACCTCTACACCAACCTACCCTTTCAGTGATGCCGATATCGCTAGTGCCGTCAACACAGACTATTGGGACCAGATGACTCGCACAGGTGTGATCAACGAAGAGAATCTCTCGATAAGCGGTGGAAGCGAGAAGATGCATTACCTGCTCTCATTGGGCCACTATAATCAGAAAGGCGTGATCGAGAACAGCGGAAAGCAGAAATTCATGGCACGCTTTAATATGGACTACACATTCAACAAATATATCTCTACCGGCGTGACAGCATCGGGTACCCGCGCTCTCTTTGACCTGCTGCAGGAATCGTCAAATAGCGACAATCTGAGCATCATCAACTCGATCATCATGTTCCCCAACTATCTGCAGCCCTACGATGCAGATGGCAATTACACCCTCAACCCCAACCATGGTGGTAACAACCCCTTGTCGCTCAACGAGGTTACCAATCGCAGAAAGAACACACGTCTGCTCATCAGCAACTACTGGAACTTCCAGATCACTCCCGACCTTTTGGCTCGCGTAAGCTGGGGCTGGAACTATGGCAAAACCCGTCGTGACGAATATTATCCAAAGACAACATTCACGGGCATGCAGAGCAACTCTTCTGCCACCATCTCGCAGACCACACGAAACGACTATCTGCTCGATGCCACGCTGACCTATAGCAAGACATTGGCCAAGATACATGCCATCAAGGTTATGGCAGGCTATGCCTATCAGAAATATGAGTCGGACTACTTCATGGCTGCCAACTCAGACTTCCTCTCCGACATATCTAATGTATATAACCTCGGTGGCGGTGGCGACCTCACAAAGAAAGTGGGTAGTTCGCTAAGTATCTCGAAATATGTTTCCTGGTTCGGACGAATCAACTATGACCTGAAGGATCGCTACCTCTTCAACTTCACACTTCGTGCTGATGGTTCCGACAAGTTCGGCGACAACCACAAGTACGGTATCTTCCCTTCGGGAGCCATCGCTTGGCGCATCTCCGAGGAGGAATGGGTAAAGGACATCAACTGGATCTCTAACCTCAAGCTCCGCCTGAGCCTCGGCCAAACAGGTAATGCTGAGATCGGTGGCAATGCCTATGGATACTACCGTTCGGGAACCAATGCCGTAATCGGCGGATCACTTGTTACCGGCACCTCCGAGTCGCAGCTATCCAACCCGAATCTCAAGTGGGAAACTACAACTGAATATAACGTAGGCCTTGATTTCGGCTTCTTCCACAACCGCATTACCGGCAGCTTCGAATACTTCCACAAGGTCATCGACGACCTGCTCGATTCGCGCAGCGTAGGTTCCTACTATCCTGTTTCAAGTGTTGCCGACAACCTTGGCTCTACTCAAAGCACAGGCGTAGAGTTCCAGCTTTCGACACAAAACATCGTCAAGAAAGATTTCACCTGGAGCACCGACCTCACCCTCTCGCACTACAAGGATCGCTGGAAGACACGCAACCCTTACACCATTCTGGCTGTGTATCAAGGCGACACCGACCCTCTCCACATCACTTGGGGTTACAAGACCGACGGTCTGATTCAGGCAGGCGAGACTGTAGCTTGGGATGCCAGTGCTGTGCCTGGTTCGATCAAGGTGATTGACCTGAATGGCGACAACAAGATTGACGACAACGACAAGACTATCATCTGCGACTCAGCGCCAGAACTCACCCTTGGCTTCGGAAACACCTTCACCTACAAGGACTTCGACCTCACGCTCTTCTTCTATGGCGCCTTTGGACAGGAGCGCTACAACTACACGCGCCAACAGTTCCTCAAGCCTGATCGTCTCAACTATCTCGACAATATCTCGACCGATACACGTGACATCTGGACTTCATCCAATCCCAATGGCAAATATCCCAATGGTTTCTACACCAAGTGGGAAAGTGCCTCCGACTTCTGGGTAGAAGATGCTGACTTCGTTCGCCTCAAGCACCTGACTCTCGGCTACACGCTGCCACAAGGCAAGATCCGTGGCATTTCACGATGCCGTCTCTATTTCGATGCCCAGAACCTATTCTGCATCACTAACTATACTGGCACAGATCCTGAGACCGACAGCTTTGCTGCCTACCCCAACCAGCGTACCTTCTCACTGGGTCTTGACATCACATTCTAATCAATGATTTCCACCAAAAAGACAGCATTATGAAACAGATAATCACCAAATACTTTATGGCACTTGGCCTTGCCCTCACGCTGACGACCAGTTGCACAGATCTTGACTACGAGAACTATACATATATAGATTCCGACAACTTCCCGCAATCGAACGAAGACCTCTATTCCTCACTCATCGGTGTCTATAACACCTTGGGCAACAGCTATATCTATCAGTGGCTCAACAATTCAGGCTTCATCGCACAGGAATTATCGACCGACGAACTGAACACCGGCTGGACCAGCAATCCTTGGATAAAGTACGATACCTACATCTGGACTGCCAACGACAACCCCATCAAGACTTGCTACACAGCTTATCAGAAAGGCGTCACCAAAGCCTCGAAGATCATTGCTTCGGTAGAGAGTTCAACAACGCTCAACGAAAAGACCAAGCGGCAGTATATCGCCGAACTGAAGGCACTCCGAGTATTCTTTATGCAGCAAATCTATTCGCTCGTTGGCCCTATGCCTGTTGCACGCGATCCTGAGGTGGCCACCAACGTTAATGCCGAATGGAATCCTTCGCGCCCATCTGCCAGCGAGTACGTGAGCTGGATGGAAGAAGACATCCTCTCGTCCTACGAGGATCTCGACGTCGAAGTGAGCAACCAGAATTGGGGCCGAATCACACGCGGCGCTGCTCTCGCCTTGCTGATGAAGGTCTATTTAAACGAGAAGCGTTGGTCAGATGCCAACAACGTCTGCGACAAGATCATCGCCCTCAGGCAATACTCCCTGATGCCGAAATATACCGACGTATTTGATATCTCGAACGAAAACAACTCCAACACCGAAGCCATCCTGACCATAGGTCGCATCGTTTCAAACACCAGCTTCGCCTGGACTTGGTTCTCAGTCATACTTCCCTCTTCACCACTTTTCAAAGCTCAGAATTCCAGCATCAGCGGCATCTCGGGCGGTCTGCACATGCCCTGGGAATTCTACGACAAATTCGAGGCCAACGACGAACGTCTGAATGGCATCGTACGCTACTATTATGATGTCGATGGCAACTATGTGGACTTCCGTCAGGTGGTTCACGCCAAGCAGACTGGTGCCTGCCCGATGAAGTACAGCGAAGATCCCGACCAGGTAGGTGCCAATCAGGGCAACGACGTGATGCTGCTCCGTTATGCCGATGTACTGCTCTCAAAGGCCGAAGCTATGAACCAGCTCAATGGCCCGACAGCCGAATGCGTAGAACTGGTCAACCAGATTCGTCGTCGCGCCGGCGTTTCAGAAATCAACGCTGCCGACTTCACCAAGGAGAGCCTCAACGACTTCCTTCTTGACGAACGTGGACGCGAACTCTATTGCGAAGGCGTTCGCCGCGATGACCTCATTCGTCATGGCAAGTTCGTTTCGGCCGTTGCCGAGCAGAACAAGTTCCCCGAGAGCCATATGGCTTTGTACCCTGTGCCTCAGAGTGTCATTGACGAGAATCCGAATATCACTCAAAATCCCGGTTATTGATTAGTTTTGGTTAGTTAAGTTAATATGTGTGTATGGAGGGGGATAGCTTTATGTTATCCCCTTTTCAGAATCCGTTCCATGATGAAAAAGAATATCTTTCTTTTTTCACTTTTAGTTCTCACCTCCTTGAGTTGTAGAGTGTCAGCTAAGGAATACTTCCCCGACGGACAGGAGATCACCGAATGGTTCCATGAGGTCAAGCCGGTCAAGCTGGAGGATCTCGGCAAGCAGTATCTGCTCACCGACCACGGCATCTTTGCCGACGGCAGACTCCATACTCATGAGATTCAGGCACTCATCGATACGGCAGCCGAACGAGGTGGAGGTGTCATCGTCGTGCCTGCCGGAGTTTATCTGACAGGAGGACTCTACTTCCGACCTGGCACACATCTGCATCTGCGTGAAGGTGCAGTGCTGCAGGGTAGCGACTTCATCGGCGACTATCGACTCGACACCACTCGCATCGAGGGCGAGACCTGCCTCTATTTCGGTGCCCTGATCAATGCCGATGGTGTGGATGGATTCACCATCTCGGGCCAAGGCACCATCGATGGCAATGGACTACGATACCACCAGGCATTCTGGCTCAGGAGACAATGGAACCGTAAATGTCTTAACAAGGACGAACAACGACCGCGACTCCTCTATGTTTCCAACAGCAACGATGTGCAGATCGAGGGTGTCCGGCTGCAGAACAGCCCCTATTGGACTACCCACTTCTATCGCTGCAACCGACTAAAGCTCGTTGGATTGAAGATCTACAGCCTTGACAAGCCCGACGATAGCAAAGGCCCCTCAACAGATGCCATTGACCTCGATGTGGTCAAGGACGTACTGATACGCGACTGCTACATGTCGGTCAACGACGATGCTGTATCGATGAAAGGCGGTAAAGGTCCCTGGGCCGACAATCCAGAAAAGAGTGTAGGCAATGGCATGAACGAGAATGTACTCATTGAGAACTGCACCTACGGCTTCTGCCACAGCTGCCTCACCATGGGTAGTGAATCGGTGCACAACCGCAATATCGTGATGCGTAATATCCACGTCACCGATGCATTCAACCTGCTTTGGTTGAAGATGAGGCCCGACACGCCACAACTATACGAATACATCACCGTGGAACGCTGCGAAGGTGATGTCCACAACTTCATCTATCTGCGTCCTTGGACACAGTTCTACGACCTGAAGAATCGCCCCGACGTACCGATGTCATATGCCGACCACATCCGGATGGCCGACTGTAAAATCCAATGCAATCAGTTCTTCAATGTCACACCCCAGCCCGACCAATACAAATTGTCGAACTTCATCTTTCGCGACCTTGAGATTACGGCACTTAAAGATGCGAGTTTCAACACGTCGCTTGTGGAGCACTTCGAACATAGCAATGTGAATATCAAATAGACAAACAATATGAAACGACCCATTTGCCTCGTAGCACTGTTGGCTCTCACGGCTTATGCCCATGCTCAAGACACATTGAATCTGAACGGGACATGGCAGTTCCGTCTTGCCCCGACCAGCGTCGAAGCCCAGACCCTCACCGATTTCCATAGGGTCGATTTCGAGACGAACGACTTCAGCCCGATTTCTGTTCCCTCCTGCTGGGCCATCGAAGGTTTTGAGGAACCCGTTTATCAAGGCTTCAAGGGAGATTCGGCCAGTATAGGTTTCTATCGACATACGTTCCGAGTGCCCTCCACGACTTCCGACCGACGCTATCAGTTGGAGTTTGGCGGTGTGTGGTCTGCGTGTGAAGTATGGCTGAACGGAAACTACATCGATCGTCACGAAGGCGGGTTCACCACCTTCCGTATGGATGTGACCCGAGCCATCAAGGCAGGTGAGGAGAATCTGCTTGCCGTAAAGGTGATACAGGCAAGCCGAGACTATCGCTTCGACACCAACGACGACTGGTCACTGGGCGGAATCTATCGTGACGTGAAGCTCTTCGTGCTACCCAAGGGAAGATGGATCGAGGATGTCAGTGTCACCACCGACCTCGACCTGCAGTACGTCAATGCCAATCTGGACATCCGTGTCCTCGTGGCCGATCAGCAGAATCCTCACAACGTACAAATCTACAAGCCCAACGGAGGACATCCCTATACGCTCAGCGTCTCGCTCATCGACAAGGAAGGAAAGACAATCTTGAATCGAAATGTTGAAGTCGAAAGTCACGCATATACAGGCAAGGAAGTACATCTGCAGTACCACATCGAGCATCCGCAACTTTGGAATGCCGAAACCCCGAATCTCTATGATCTATCGATCTGCCTGGTAGAAGACGGCAAGATCAATCATCGCTGGCATCAAAAAATCGGATTCCGAGAAATCGAAACCGATGGAGGTGTTTTGCGCATCAACGGTCAGGCCGTGAAACTGAGAGGAGTCAACCGCCATGATGAATGGCCGACCGTAGGCCGTGCCACCACGCGCCAGCACTGGCTTCATGACCTCACTATGATGAAGGAGGCTAACATCAATTACCTGCGCCTCTGTCACTATCAGCATGCCAAGGGATTCATCGAGATGTGCGATTCCATCGGCATGTATGTGGGTGCCGAAGTAGGCATTGGGGGCGGCAACGACTACTTCTACCAGCCTTCACACATCGACGGTGCACTTCAACGCACCTACGAAACCGTCAGCCGTGACCGCAACAACGCTTCGGTCATCTACTGGTCGGTTGGCAACGAGGACCCGCTGACGCAGATGCATCTTGCCTGCATCCGACTTGCTAAAGGCATCGATCCCACGCGGCCAGTGCTCATTCCATGGCGCTTCGAGGAAACGCTGCCCGAAGAGGTTGACTTGTTGTCGGTCCATTACTGGACACCTGGACTCTACGAGCAAATTGCAGCCCATTCCAGCCGTCCGATTATCTCCACTGAATATACGCATGCTTACGGTACCAAGGGGTTCGGAGGACTAGCCGAACGCTGGCACGCACTCACTCGCTATCCATCAGGTGCAGGAGCTGCCGTCTGGATGTGGGCCGACCAGGGGGTGACTACCCCTACTCCAAGAAAGGAGCCTGCCAATGAGATGACGGGCGACGACCCCTATCTGCGCATCGATTCACGAGGTTGGGATGGCATTGTCGATTCCTATCGCAATCCTACCGACGACTATTACGAAACCAAGGCCGTCTATGCGCCCATTTATCCGCTTGCGTCATCCTTGGAGTTTATCCCGGGTGAGGAAACTGCAAGGATTCTACTCCAGAATGACTACGACTTCACCGACCTGAATCAGTTCAAGATAGAGTGGCAGATCTTCTGCGAAGGGCATGAACTGACAAAAGGCATAGGATGCATCGATGGGAAGCCGCATACTTCTGCTGTTTTTTCTCTTCCGCTCGATGCAATCGAACATCCCACTCAAGGCCTTTGCCACTACGTTTGGCTCACCATCAGAGATGCAGCATGGCACGATATAGCCCGGCACGCCATCCGACTCATTCCGAAGGGCCTCGGCGTGTCAACGCCGAACGCACACCCGGTCTCCCATACAAAAGGAATCAAGGAGGTGTTTACAGTGGGCAAACTCTCCTATCGCTTCGATGCACGCTCAGGACTGTTGGATGCTATCGTCCATGACGACTTTTCTTTGGCACAGCATCTACGCCCTACCCTTTGGCGCCCCCTCGACAGCAGTGAAATACTTTCGATGAAAGGTCGGCCAAAGACGTGTCCCGACCTCAATCTGTTCGAAAGTTATGTGAAGGCATGGGATGTCCGACCGACGGCTGATGGTTATGAGATCGAAGCCGATGTGGAATGTTTGGTCGATGCGAACAATCGCTTCAAGGCGCATTACAACTACGTAATCTCGACCGATGGCAGCCTCACTATTTCCTACTCATTCGATCCTTCGGTCGAAGTCAACGATCTGCCGCATGCAGGCTTGACCATCAACGTGAATCCTTCATTGACTCGTATCAACTGGTTGGGACAAGGTCTCTACGATGCCTATTCCAACCGGTGTGCCGCCTCCATCTTGGGTTATTGGGAAACAGATGCTCGCCAACTGACAGGGAGTAAGAAGGTCGAACGGGTCGATTGCATTTACGACTCATATTGCCTGTCGTTTGTCTACGATGGCTATCTTGAACACGAAGCCCCGATGTCCGATGTTCTACATCTTGTCTCGACCATTTATCCTCGCCCGGAGAAAGGGCGAGCCGCAGATGAATTTTTCGAGCAGACACATAGCAACCAGCATTTTGCAGGCAGACTCCGAATCGAATTGAAGCAATAAATAACACCTAAATGACAATGAAAAGAACTATCGTAGCACTATTTCTTGGATTGACAGCTGGTATGGTTTCGGCTGGAGACCTCGTCAGCGATTTCCAGCAGCCGCCGATGTCTATGCGCCCCATCATTATCTGGCAATGGATGAATGGCGTAGTGAGCCGGGAAGGCATCACCCATGATCTGGAAGCCTATCGGGAGGCAGGACTGGGAGGTGTGCAGAATTTCCAGATCGGAGGCCAGATACAGACACATCTGGGCGACTCGACAGTACTGATAGGCAATGAGAAATGGTGCAGTCTGATGCGCCACGCCATCAACGAATGTGCCCGACTGGGACTTTCATTCGGCACTCACAATTGCCCCGGCTGGTCTTCATCGGCCCATCCTTCCGTAAGACCCGAATATTCCATGCAGCGCCTCATCTGGGCCACGGCACAAGTGCGAGGTGAACGCAGGCGTCGGACGCAGAGCATCAGTCTGAGCCGACCCTTGGAGACAGGCTATTATGCCGACATCGCTATCTTGGCCTTCCCTAACGTCTATCCCTACAACCCTGCCGAAGTGATTGACCTCACAGCATCCTTCGACACCCTTACCAACTCATTGACGTGGGAAGTGCCCCAAGGTGATTGGACAATCCTGCGCATAGGTCATTGCAGCAGTGGCAAGACCAATGCCAGCCAGGCACCTCCATCGGGCAGTGGATTGGAATGTGACAAGATGAGCCGTGAAGCAGTCGATCATTTCTGGCAGTCCTATCCCTCCCTTTTGCTGCAACTGGCCGACACGTTGGCAGGACGAACCTTCTGCCGCCTGGAGATCGACAGTTACGAAGCAGGGCCTCAGGACTGGACACCTCTGATGCGTGAAGAGTTCCTCTCGCGTCGGCATTACGACCTCACCCCGTGGCTTCCAAGCCTGGCTGGATACTCCCTGCCCGACTCCCTGGCCAAGCCATTCAAGCGCGATTGGCAGACCACCATCGAAGAACTTTTTACCGAGCATTACTACCTCCACATGAAGGAACTGACCGAACAGACGCCAGGCATGCAGCTCCTCATCCAACCATATGGTGCTCCATTAAATACCGAGATGGTATGCGAGCGGATGGACCACAACATACTCCTTTGCGCCGAGTTCTGGACACGTCCCAGCCATTGGGGAGGTGGCAGCGTCCGAAAGCTGGGCGATATCGTGCGTAGGCAAGGACGCCAGTACCTCTACGGCGAGGGCTTCACATGCTGGCCGCTCACAGCCTGGCAGGACGATCCTGCCGCACTCAAGCCCATCGCCGATCGTGCCTTTGCCCAAGGCGTCAATATGCTGATGCTGCATGCCGGAGCACAGAATCCCTGGCTTGAAGTCAAACCGGGCATGTCGTTCGGAAAATGGGGCACACAGTTCTCGATAGGCCAGACGTGGTGGGACAATGCCGGCAAGGCCTTCTTCGCTTATCTGGGGCGTTGCCAAAGCCTGTTGCAGCGTGGTAGCGACGTAACGGGAATGACCGACTGCGAGCTCTCTTTCTCCAATTCTTCTGACTCCATTCTTTGGCTCCATCGCCGCTGCGAGGAAGCCGATATCTTCTTCGTCTGCAATCAGCAGAACACTGATGTTCGACAAAAGGTGATACTCTCTACCACTGGGCGCATACCCGAGTTATGGAATGCTACCGATGGCTCAATACGCGAAGCAGATTGGGAACAACTCGACGGACAAACACAAATTGCCCTCGAACTGTCGCCATATGCCTCTACCTTTATTCTATTAAGAAAGCAGGCTAACTCGACAGGACCCGGCATCAAATTCCATCGGCAGGAAACACTCGACAGCCGAAACGTCAATCCTTCATGGACCATCAACTTCCCTGCGGGTTGGGGCGCACCAACTGAAATCAAGCTCGATAGCCTCATCTCGTGGACCGAGCATTCTGATGCTGGTATCCGATATTTTTCAGGCACGGCCACCTATCACGGCACCATCGACATCGATCGCAAGTTTCTGAAGAACACCGATAACTGTTCGTTCGTTCTCGATTTGGGCGAAGTGAAGAACATTGCCGAAGTTTCTGTCAATGGAATGTCTTGCGGCGATGTCGTCTGGACAGCCCCCTTCCAAGTAGATGTCACAGGCATGCTTCACAAGGGAACTAACAATATAGAAATACGCATCACCAACCTTTGGGCAAACCGCATGATCGGCGACGAACAGGAACCCGACGACGCCCGTTGGAGCGACCCCCTGGTCTATACTTATTCACCCGACAAACCTGCCGTAGGCTGCTATCTCGAAGAGATTCCCGAATGGCTGGCAAACCACGAGTCGCGTCCCACACGTCGCTATACGTTCAGCGATTTCAAGTTCTTCAACCCTCATTCATCGCTCTTACGCAGTGGACTGATTGGCCCCGTTCGCATCCTTAAGCAAAATAGGATTGAAGAATAGCTGTTCGAAATTGAGCCGAGGATGAAGGTGGCTTTCATATTTCGTTGGACTAAGATTTTTGGGTGGGCTGCATTGGACAATCTGCGGACATTCCTCCCCCTGCGCAGTTTTTATTTGTTTTTTAGGGAAAATTTGGAGAAAATTTGGCAGATTGAAATAAAATAATTACCTTTGCGGCAAATAATTTTCAAGAAATACTTAATTTACTTTTTGACTTCTTCTTTTTATAGGAACACTACTGTCATTATGAAAAGACTTGTAAAAAATGTTAGCTTCTGCCTGTGTGCAGCAGTTTGCGCTATTCTATTCGGCGCTTGCAATGACAACGATGATTATGACATCTATCTGCTTATTGGTCAGTCAAATTGTGCAGGACGAGGTTATTTTCTTCCCGAGGATACGTTGAAAGTTCTCGAGGGTGTTTGGTTGCTGAATGCCGAACTTGTTCCAGAACCTGCTGTCGCTCCACTCAATCGTTACAGCAACATCCGCAAAGACATTAGCATGCAGTTGATTGGTCCCGGTGTGGGGTTCGGTCCCGCTATCTATCAGAAGACGGGGCGTAAGGTTTTGTTGGTGCAGAATGCGCGTGGAGGCAGTGCCCTCAAATCATGGCAGGTGGGTGGAGATAGCCTTGTGTCGTATCTCGATTCGGCGCTGGTGAGAGCTGTCCCTGCCTTGCAGTATGGTAAGTTGAAAGGCATTGTTTGGCACCAGGGTGAGACAGACATCACGAATGGTACGGCGGGAGATATCTATGTGGAACGATTCTCGAAAATGATCGCTGCACTTAGAAATGGTCTTGGCGTGGGTGACGAAGTGCCTGTCGTAGTGGGCGAAGTTGGGCAATGGGCATGGGAGGATTCGACCAAGATCGATGCATTCAATCACGGCACCCTCGACCGCCTAACCCGCGAAGTGCCTAATTGCCGAAAAGTCACGAGCGACGGATTGGATTATCGTATGCCCGATAATCCAGGCGATCCTCATTTCAGCCGTGATGCTGCCATCGAACTTGGTAAGCGTTATGCTGAGGCAATGTTAAAATAAGAGCCCACACATTATTTTAATATACAAAAGCGGAAAGAGAATCATTATGAGAAAGATAGCATTATTGACTGTTTCATTATTGATGAGCGTAGGATGCTGGGCACAGGGATATAAGACTGTAGAGATCAAGGATGCTCCATTCGAAATGGGGTCAATCCATGAGTTCGTATATCCTACGAAGGACTTCAACATCAAGAAGTTTGGTGCCAAAGCGGATGGTAAGACGGTGAACACAAAGGCAATTGCCAAAGCCATCAAAGCCTGCAACAAGGCAGGTGGTGGACACGTCGTTGTGCCTGCGGGAGAGTGGATTACAGGGCCGATTCACCTGATGGATAACGTGGATCTGCATCTGGAAGAAGGGGCTCGTCTGGTCTTTACGGATAATCCTGCAGATTATTTGCCCGCTGTCTTCACTACTTGGGAGGGTGTGGAGAGCTACAACTACTCGCCTTTGATCTATGCTTTCGAATGCAAGAACATCAAGATTTCGGGCACAGGAACGTTGGCACCGAAGATGGACTTGTGGAAGGTGTGGTTCAAACGACCACAGGCTCATCAGGATGCCACGCGTGAACTTTATCGCTGGTGCTCGGAACTGACTCCTGTGGAAGAACGTCGGCTGACGGATCTGCCAGAGAGCAACATGCGGCCCCATCTGATACAGTTCAATCGCTGCAAGAACATCGTGCTTGAGGACTTCAAGATTCGCGAAAGCCCATTCTGGACCATCCATCTCTATATGTGCAATGAGGGCGTGGTGCGTGGCCTCGATGTTTATGCCCATGGCCACAACAACGACGGCATCGACATCGACATGACCAGCAATTTACTGGTCGAGAACTGCCACTTCAACCAGGGTGATGACGCTGTGGTGATCAAGGCAGGTCGTAATCAGGACGCTTGGCGGCTGAACAAGCCCACTGAGAACATTGTGGTAAGGAACTGCGTGGTGGAGGATGGGCACGTACTGCTCGGCATCGGATCGGAAATGTCGGGAGGCGTGCGGAATGTGTGGATGCACGACTGCAGGGCCGTAGGCGATGTGAAGGCCGTGTTTTACGTGAAGACCAATCACCGACGTGGTGGATTCGTGAAGAACATCTATATGGAACGTGCGCAGGTGCGTTCGGCTCAGCGACTGGTGGCTGTCGATACCGACGTGCTCTACCAATGGCGTAAACTGCCCGATTATGATACTGTCTATACCGAGATTGATGGTCTATACATCAAGGATCTGGAATGCGACTCGGTGGGAATTGCCATCGACCTCAATGGCGACGAGCATCTGCCCATCCGCAATGTGGAGCTCGAGAACCTCAAGGTGGGGTTAGTAACCAAGTATGCTACTAATATAAATAATGTGGAGAATGTCACGATCAAGAATGCAGACTTTGTCACTTCAAGAGACGGCATTTTGAGAAAAACATATTGAACGCAGAACAATGAAACATGCACTTATATTCCTGTCGCTGGCACTTCTCGGCATTGAGTTGTGCTATGGCACTCCGGCCAGAAAGGACTTTGTGGTGAAGCGCGGTGAAACGATACACATCCAATGCGACACCACTCGGGCTGAACCTGTGGTGAAGACTGCGTTGGAGATGCTGGCACATGATTTTGAAGCTGTGCTCGATGTGAAACTGGAAGTCAGTCATAAGCAGGACTGCACCCTTGAGCATCTTGAAGGCATCTATCTCGTCAATGATATCCTCAAGGGATGGGAGCGTTTCGAGATTCTTGGAACAGGAAACTATTTGACCATACTCTCGTCGGACGCACATGGTATGGCCTACGGTCTGCTGGAAATTTCGCGCCTACTGGGTGTTTCACCGTGGGAATGGTGGGCAGATGTCACTCCCAGGAAACGGGATGAGCTGCGCATCGCTGAAGGAACGACAATTTATGAAACACCAGACGTGCCTTTCCGCGGCATCTTCATCAACGATGAGGACTGGGGGCTGATGCCCTGGAGTTCGCAAAACTATGAGCCGACAGAAGTGGCTGGACAAATCGGCCCGAAAACTTATGCCAAGGTCTTCGAACTGCTTCTGCGCTTGCGTGCAAATACCATCTGGCCTGCTATGCACGAAGTCACGGTGCCTTTCTTCCTCGTACCTGGCAACCGTGAGGCAGCAGCACGCTATGGCATCTACATCGGAGGAAGCCATTGCGAACCAATGGCCACCAGCCCAGCAGGAGAATGGCCTCGCCGTGGTGTGGGAGATTATGACTACGTGAACAATTCGACTGAGGTCTATCGATTCTGGGAAGACCGTATGAAGGAGGTCGCAGGTCAGGAGATACTCTATACCATCGGTATGCGCGGCGTGCATGACAGCGGTATGCTTGGAGCCAAAGGAGTAGAGGAACAGAAGGCTGTGCTTACGCGCGCTATTGCTGACCAGCGTCAACTCTTGAAACAATATGTTAACGAGGATGTAACTCAGGTGCCACAGGTCTTCATCCCATATAAGGAGGTGCTCGACATCTACCACGCGGGCCTGGAGGTGCCAGAGGACGTCTGCCTGATGTGGTGTGACGACAACTATGGCTATATCCGTCATTTCCCCACCGAGGCTGAGGCAGCTCGACAGGGAGGCAATGGCATCTATTACCACGTTTCCTATTGGGGGCGTCCGCACGACTATCTTTGGCTCGGCACGTTCAGCCCAGCCTTGCTTTACCAGCAGATGAAGCTGGCCTATGACAAGGGCATCCAGAAGATTTGGATCCTCAACGTGGGCGACATCAAGCCTGCAGAATATCAGATAGAACTCTTTATGGATATGGCCTGGGACATCGACAAGGTGAACAAGATGGGCGTGAAGGAGCATGCGCGGCAGTTCTATGCCCGTGAATTCGGCAAGGAACTATCGAAAGACCTCCAGACGATGATGGATGAATCGTTCAGGCTGGCTTTTGTGCGTAAACCCGAGTTCCTGGGCGGTACACGCACCGAGGAGGCTGACAAACGATATTGGGGCACAGTGCGTGACCTGCCTTGGAGCAAAAACTATGCGGAGCAGCGTCTCAAAGACTATCAGCGCCTTTCGGAAAAGGCCGAGGCGATTGACAAGCGCATCCCCGAGGATAGGAAGGACTCTTATTTCCAACTGGTGAAATATCCTGTGCAGGCTGCTGACCAGATGAATCGCAAATTGCTCTTTGCCCAATATGCACGTCACGGCCTGATGGAGTGGGAGCGGAGCGATGCCGCCTTCGATAGTATCGTGCATCTGACGCAAATCTACAACGAGGGAATCCACAATAACGGCAAATGGAGCCGCATCATGGACTACAAACCGCGTAAACTGAGCGTCTTCGAGCCTGTGGAGCATACCCAGGTGGACGAACCGTGGCCTGATGAGGCAAACTCTATTGCCCAATGGGAGGGAACCGATGCCAAAGGACGTTATGCGCCTTGTGAGGGGCTGGGCTATGCAGGGAAAGCCATCCTGCTTCTGCCCAACGAGGAGGTGACCTATACGTTCACAGCGCCCAAGGATGCCGATTCTTTGACCGTGGAACTCCATTTGCTGCCCACGCATCCCGTCGATGATGAACACCTCGCAGTCGAAGTGTCGCTCGATGCGAAAGAATACTGTTCGGTAGATTACCGCACTGTTGGCCGAAGCGAGGAATGGAAGCAAAATGTGCTCCGTAACCAGGCTGTGAAGTGCGTCAAATTGCCCTGCAAACACGGAAAAAAGCAGGTTTTGAGGCTCAAAACGCCTTATGAAGGCATCGTTCTGGACCAGATTTACGTGCGTTAGTAAGTAACACATTATTAATATATGGCCCTCATCACGAACTTTTTGTTTCGGATGAGGGCATTTTGCGTTCGTTTTTCTATTTTCGGCCCTTCCATTTGCCAGTCACAATTATCAAAAATGCCCAAAACGAGGCTCCGAGAGCAGCCGATTGCACGATTTTGACCCTTTTTTGATTGAGTAAACGAAAAACCCCGTACCTTTGCAGCGTCAAAAACAAAGAAACTACAAAGACAAAACAAAAACAAAAAGACAAAAGAGACTACAAACTACTTTTATCGCGTTTATTAATTGCTTAGTATTTTTAACAATTTTAAAAAAACAATTTAAGGTATGAAAAATCTTTTTATTTCAATGGGTGCTACCATGGCAGTGTACTTGCTGCTTGCTTGGTTGTTTTTATCAATTGTATTTTAATTGATTTGTATTATTAACTTTTATTGTTTAACTTATTTAAGGTATTAAAAATTTAATTATGAAAAAGATGATTATCGCAGTCGCAGCCATCATGATGGCCGCTGCAAATATAAATGCCCAGGAGAAACTTGATACTGTAAACAATGTAACTCCTATAAACTACGATTTCAATATTAACATGCGTTCTTTGTCACGTTATCTGAACCTTTCTGCGGATCAGATGGATGTGATGGGATATGCATCGGATAACTTCGGCTATTCGGTGAAGCGTCTGGAGCGTACCAAGGTAGAGAAGCGCGGCGCTCGTATGCAGAAAGCCCTGAATATCAACCTTGCTTTCGCTCACAAGTACCTTGACGAAGTTCAGTATCGCAAGTACCTTGCTCTGATGAACAACTCGCTGAGGAACAAGGGCCTGGACAACCTGCTCAATGAGGAGGGTCTTGCCAGCAAGTAATTGTGTGTGTATGTGTTATTAACTTACAATCATTAATAGATAGGTTTTTGAAAGTAACGCCCCGGTGTTCCGATGGAATGCCGGGGCGTGTTTTATTTTTGAGGGTTTTATGCGTGTGCGCGTCGTATGTACGCGTCCTATTTTAAACACGCACGCGCCAGCGTAAAGATAGTATCAATGGACATCGATGCCATCGAAATAGATTTCGGAAATGGCGGTGTCGGAATACTTTGTTCCGGGATAGACATCGACGATGGTGAAGCGTATCTTGATCGGGTCGGTGCCGGGGTCGGTGCCCTCTTCGCGAGACCAGCCTATCTCACCCACGTCGAAGGTCTGCTCGGCATAGATGTCGTCGAGGTGTAACGTGGTGAGTTTCTTTCCGTTGACGCTGACTTCGAGCTTCTTGACACGGCCGTTCTCCTCCCATGCTTTACGGGTGCGGATATATCCGGTGCAGACAATGATGGTGGTGATGCGTGGATTGTTGGCGGGGAACTGATATTCGATCCATTCGCCGATGCCATTGCCGGCCTTGCCTTCGACCCAAGCGGTTTCGTAGGAGAGGTCGGCGGCTTCGTAGGCTTCGTAGGTGCGACTGCCTTGGGGCGGAAGGAATGACGAGCAGATGACCGTGTCGTACTGGCATCCGCAATAGAAGCTGCATCCGCCTCCGAGGATGTCGTAGACATCGGCGAAGGTATCGTCGTATTCTGCGGCCTCAAGCTGCTCCTGCGTAGCCCTTCCAGCTTCGTAATCCTTCAGTACCTGGGCATATTTCGCTTCTCTGTCCTTGAACGCCTGAATGGCCTCAGGCGAGAAATCGAACATTTCGCCTACGGTGGGGTAAAGGTCGCTATCGATCGGTGTGGTGATGATGTTCTCGGCCGAAAGCACAGATGTGCCGGCGAGCAAAACGAGCATGGTGAAAAAGGTTTTCTTCATATCGGTAGTCGTTTTTTTATGTTTCGTGTGCAAATATATGGATAATTTCTATTGCTTGCAACTTTTGATGCAAAAAACTGCAGGAAACAAGAAGCGAACATCATTTTGGGGGCTATTTTGCGCTGTTTTTGCTTGTCATTTTGATTGAAAATTGGTAGAAGTAGCGGCATTGTGGAACCATGGAAAACGAATGCGAAGTAGGGTGGGAGAGCGGGTCTTTTAAATTCAAATTGAACGAGTTAGCGCATCTTTGAATTCTACATTTTTACACTTTGACCCTCGAAAAATGCCATGTGGATATGCCGAATGTGGCGAAAAGTGAAAAAGTTTTAAAGAAATTGATGCGCAATCCATTGTAGTTTGAGAAATATTTTCTATCTTTGCACCCGCTAAATCGCACGCGAGGGCGAAGAGAGCCCGAGGTGAAATGATTTTGCATGAGAGTTAAACAAACAAATTATCGTCTAAAAGTAAAAACAAAATGCCTACTATTCAACAGTTAGTAAGAAAAGGTCGCGTAGTTCTGGAAGACAAGAGCAAGTCACCGGCCCTGGCATCATGCCCACAGCGTCGTGGCGTTTGTACTCGTGTTTACACCACAACTCCTAAGAAACCTAATTCTGCTATGCGTAAGGTGGCACGTGTACGTTTGACTAACGGCAAGGAAGTTAATGCCTACATTCCGGGCGAGGGTCACAACCTTCAGGAGCACTCAATCGTCATGGTACGTGGCGGTCGTGTGAAGGACCTTCCAGGTGTACGTTATCACATTGTGCGCGGCACGTTGGATACCGCCGGCGTAAATGGTCGCACTCAGCGTCGTTCAAAGTACGGTGCAAAGCGTCCTAAGGCTGGTGCAGCTCCAAAGAAGAAGTAATCTTCGCAGAGAGAAAACAAGTTTCAAACCTTTTACACAAGTTGGTAAAGGCTCTTAAAGGTTGAGTAATCCGGCCCGCATAAACCCAGTGATGGACCAAGCGTGATAGGCGCGGATGAAGATTCCCCCAAGAGAAACAACCAAACATTAAACATTTCAAAACAAAATGAGAAAAGCAAAGCCGAAGAAGAGAGTTATCCTTCCGGATCCTGTCTTCAGCGAAGTTAAAGTAACCAAGTTCGTAAACCATCTGATGTACGATGGCAAGAAGAGCATTGCGTTCACTATTTTCTACACCGCCATGGATATCGTCGGCAAGAAGTTGGCCGAGAAGGAGGGTATCAGTGCCCTCGAGGTGTGGAAGAAGGCTCTCGACAACATCACCCCACTCGTCGAGGTTAAGTCAACCCGTATTGGTGGTGCCACCTATCAGGTTCCTACCGAGATTCGTCCCGACCGTAAGGAGTCTATCTCGATGAAGAACATGATCATCTACAGCCGCAAGCGTGGTGGTAAGACCATGGCTGACAAGCTCGCTGCCGAGATCATGGACGCCTACAATGAGCAGGGCGGTGCATTCAAGCGTAAGGAGGATATGCACAAGATGGCCGAGGCCAACCGTGCATTCGCTCACTTCAAGTTCTAATCTGAGTCTTCACACATTATTTAATATAATATGGCAAATCCAAAAGACGCAGCATTGAAGTACACGCGTAACTTCGGTATCATGGCCCACATCGATGCCGGTAAGACAACTACTTCAGAGCGCATCCTTTTTTACACTGGCAAGACTCACAAGATTGGTGAGACTCACGACGGTTCTGCTACCATGGACTGGATGGCCCAGGAGCAGGAGCGCGGTATCACAATCACCTCAGCTGCCACCACCGCTTACTGGAACTTTCAGGGTGAGAAATATAAGTTCAACCTGATTGACACTCCAGGCCACGTGGACTTCACCGTCGAGGTAGAGCGTTCGCTCCGTATCCTTGATGGCGCCGTTGCAACCTACTGCGCTGTAGGCGGCGTTGAGCCACAGTCGGAGACCGTATGGCGTCAGGCTGAGAAGTACAACGTTCCTCGTATCGCTTACGTCAACAAGATGGACCGTTCGGGTGCCAACTTCCTTGATGTAGTGGATCAGATGCACGCTATGCTCGGTGCCAATGCCTTGGCTATCCAGTTGCCTATCGGCTCGGAGGAGACCTTCAAGGGTATCATCGACCTGATCGAGATGAAGGCCATCTACTGGCACGATGAGACCATGGGTGCTGAATATGAGATCGAAGAGATTCCTGCTGACCTCGTTGCCGAGGCTCAGGAGTATCGCGATAAGATCCTGGAGCAGGTCGCCAACTTTGACGACGCTCTCATGGAGAAGTACTTCGACGATCCTTCGACCATCACCAAGGAGGAGGTTTATACCACTCTCCGCAAGATGACCCTCGCACAGGAGGTGTTCCCAGTACTCTGCGGTTCTTCGTTCAAGAACAAGGGCGTACAGCCACTTCTCGATGCTGTGGTTCGCTACCTCCCCTCTCCAGTTGATACCCCCGCTATCATCGGTCACGATCCCAAGGATTCCGAGAAGGAGATTCAGCGTCATCCAAGCTACGACGAGCCAATGTCGGCCCTCGCATTCAAGATTGCTACCGATCCATATGTAGGTCGTCTCTGCTACTTCCGCGTATATTCGGGCACCATTGAGGCTGGCTCTTACGTTTACAACCCACGTTCGGGCAAGCGCGAGCGTATCAGCCGTCTGTTCCAGATGCACTCCAATCACCAGAATCCAATGGAGGAGATCGGTTGCGGTGACATCGGTGCAGGTGTAGGCTTCAAGGATATCCGCACGGGTGATACCCTTTGCGACGAGAACAATCCTGTAGTGCTTGAGTCGATGGAGTTCCCCGATCCAGTGATCGGTATCGCCGTTGAGCCCAAGTCGCAGAAGGACCTTGACAAACTCGGTATTGGCCTCGCCAAGCTCGCCGAGGAGGATCCAACCTTCACCGTCAAGACCAATGAGGATACGGGTCAGACCGTTATCTCGGGTATGGGTGAGCTTCACCTCGACATCATCATCGATCGTCTGAAGCGTGAGTTCAAGGTTGAGTGCAACCAGGGTCGTCCTCAGGTTTCGTACAAGGAGTCCATCAAGGGTGTTGTTACCCGTCACCGCGAGGTTTACAAGAAGCAGTCGGGTGGCCGTGGTAAGTTCGCAGACATCATCGTTACCGTTGGCCCAGCTGACGAGGGCGTTACCGGACTTCAGTTCGAGAGCATCGTCAAGGGTGGTAATGTGCCTGCAGAATATATTCCATCGGTACAGAAGGGCTTCGCCGCAGCCATGAAGTCAGGCGTTTTGGCTGGCTTCCCAGTTGACTCGATGAAGGTCACCCTCGAGGATGGTAGCTTCCATCCAGTTGACTCTGATCAGCTTTCGTTCGAACTCGCTGCCAACTTCGCCTTCAAGGCATGCTGCGAGAAGGCACAGCCTATCCTGCTTGAGCCTATCATGAAGGTTGAGGTGGTTACTCCTGAGGAGTCGATGGGCGACGTTATCTCCGACCTCAACAAGCGCCGTGGTCAGGTAGAGGGTATGGACAGCACTCGTTCGGGTGCACGCCTCGTGAAGGCTTTCGTTCCGCTCGCCGAGATGTTCGGTTATGTAACAGACCTTCGTACCATCACTTCCGGTCGTGCAAGCTCTACCATGGAGTTCCACCACTATGCCGAGGTTGATAAGGGCAATGCCCGCAAGGTACTCGAGGAGTGCGGCGGTCGCGCTGACCTCATCAAGTAATCAAGGTCGTAAAGATCAATAATTAATTAACGTAAATTCTTAAAACCAAATATGGATCAGAAAATTCGTATTAAGTTGAAGTCTTTCGACCACATGCTCGTTGACAAGTCAGCTGAGAAGATCGTAAAGACTGTGAAGTCGACAGGTGCCAAGGTCAACGGTCCTATTCCGTTGCCAACCTTGAAGCGCATCTTTACTGTCAACCGCTCGACCTTCGTTAACAAGAAGAGCCGCGAGCAGTTCCAGCTCTGCGCCTACAAGCGTCTCATCGACATCGTATCGGCTACTCCACGCACTGTAGAGGCTCTGATGAAGATCGAGCTGCCTTCAGGTGTCGAGGTTGAAATCAAGGTATAATAACCGCAAACTATTTGGGACTGGGGAGGTGACCCCTCCCCGGCCTTACAACCGGGATGGAACCTGTAATAGGGGAAGTTTCGGCCTAAACTGTCAAAAAAACAAAACAATTTAATATTATTAACCGCCTGTGGAACGTTTTCGGAAGAAGGCATTCCCGCCAGGCACAACAAGTAACTGAAATATGCCAGGATTATTAGGCAAAAAAGTCGGAATGACTTCCGTCTTCAGTGCTGATGGCAAGAATGTGCCATGCACTGTTATTGAAGTAGGTCCTTGTGTTGTGACTCAGATCAAGACGATCGAGAAGGATGGTTATGAAGCTGTACAGGTCGGCTTCGAGGAGACCACTGAGAAGCATGTTTCCAAGCCAGTTATGGGTCACCTCAAGAAAGCAGGTGTTGCTCCAATGAAGCACCTTGCAGAGTTTAAGGGTTACGAGAAGCAGTATCAGCTTGGTGATGTAATCACCGTGAATGATCTCTTCGCTGACGCCGAGTTCGTTGACGTAGTGGGTACGTCGAAGGGTCACGGCTTCCAGGGCGTTGTTAAGCGTCATGGTTTCGGTGGCGTAGGCCAGACCACTCACGGTCAGGACGACCGTCTGCGTAAGCCAGGTTCAATCGGCGCATGCTCTTATCCGGCACGCGTATTCAAGGGCCTCCGCATGGGTGGCCAGATGGGTAATGTGCAGGTGACTGTACAGAATCTCCAGGTGTTGAAGGTTATTCCTGAGCACAACCTCCTTCTCGTGAAGGGCAGCGTGCCAGGAGCAAAGGGTTCACTTTTAACAATTGAGAAGTAATGGAACTGAAAGTATTGAACAAGGAAGGTAAGGAAACCGGTCGTACGGTTGTCCTCAACGATGAGGTTTTTGGCATTGAGCCCAACGACCATGTAATCTACCTCGCTGTTAAGCAGTTCCTTGCTGACCAGCGTCAGGGTACCCATAAGTCAAAGGAGCGTTCAGAGGTTAGCGGTTCAACCCGCAAGCTCGGTCGCCAGAAGGGCGGCGGCGGTGCACGTCGCGGTGACATCAACTCACCAGTGCTCGTTGGTGGCGGTCGCGTATTCGGTCCAAAGCCCCGCGATTACAGCTTCAAGCTCAACAAAAAGGTGAAGGCTCTCGCTCGTAAGAGCGCCCTCTCGACCAAGGCTGCAGAGAACGCAATTGTTGTAATTGAGGACCTTAAATTGGAAACTCCATCTACCAAAGCAATTGCTAACATAGTTAAAAACCTGCAGGTTGCAGAAAAAAAGGTCGCTTTTGTTTGCTTAAATGAAAATAAAAACGTACTTTTGTCTGCTCGAAACCTCAAGAAGGTCAGCGTCCTGCCAGCAGATTCACTCAACACCTACAACGTGATGAACTGCGGCACACTCGTGATTACAGAGAGCGCTGTTGAAACAGTTAACAACCTCTAAAGCAAGTAACAGACATGGCAATTCTGATTAAACCCATCGTAACTGAGAAGATGACCAAGATCACAGACAAGTCATCTGAAGCTCGCAAGAAGAAGGATGGTAGCGCTCCTGTTAACGTCGTTTACGGTTTCTATGTTGATACCAAGGCCAACAAGATCCAGATCAAGCAGGCTGTAGAACAGAAGTTCGGCGTCACTGTTGAGTCGGTTAACACCATCAACTACGCTGGCAAGGTCAAGAGCCGCTACACCAAGAGAGGTCTGCAGGTCGGCAAGACTGCCGCTTACAAGAAGGCCTATGTGACCCTCAAGGAAGGCGATACGATTGATTTCTACGCTAACATCAACTAATTAACAATATTCACTAACTTCGGCCGCCCTCCTGGCGCAGCAAAGTCGTTCGAAAGCCCATCGCGATACGTCGGATGGTAACTCTGAATTTCAGCAATTGCGTCTGCGACGGCCGAGAATGCTAAAACAAAAAATGGCAATCCGCAAATTCAAGCCCACAACTCCGGGTCAGAGAGGCAAGGCTATCAGCGCATTCGATGAGATCACCGCTAGCAAGCCCGAAAAGTCTCTCACTGTCGGTAAGACCAAGACTGGTGGTCGTAACAACCAGGGCCGCCTCACCATGCGTTACATCGGTGGCGGTCACAAGCAGTCTTATCGCTTCATCGATTTCAAGCGCAACAAGGATGGCGTACCTGCAGTAGTTAAGTCTATCGAGTACGATCCTAACCGCAGCGCTAACATCGCACTCCTCTACTATGTAGATGGCGAAAAGCGTTACATCCTCGCACCTAACGGCCTCAAGGTAGGCGCACATGTAGAATCAGGTGCCAAGGCTCTTCCTGAAGTTGGCAACGCTCTTGCACTTAAGGACATTCCAGTAGGTTCAGTCATTCACAACATCGAGCTCCGCCCGGGACAGGGTGCCGCCCTTGTTCGTTCTGCTGGTAATTTCGCTCAGCTTACTTCAAAAGAAGGTGACTATGCTATCATCAAGCTCCCCTCTGGCGAAACCCGCAAAATCCTTGCTACCTGCAAGGCTACTATCGGTTCGGTAGGCAACTCTGACCACGCACTCGAGAAGAGTGGTAAGGCAGGTCGCTCTCGCTGGTTGGGCCGTCGCCCACACAACCGTGGCGTTGTGATGAACCCAGTCGATCACCCGATGGGTGGTGGCGAAGGTCGTCAGTCTGGTGGTCACCCACGTTCGCGTAAGGGTCTCTACGCTAAGGGTCTGAAGACACGTTCACCAAAGAAGCAGTCTTCAAAGTACATTATCGAGAGAGCTAATAAGAAGTAATTTTGAAGTAACACATTATTTAATATAATAATATGAGTCGTTCCTTAAAAAAAGGCCCGTTTATTAGCGTTAAGCTCGAGAAGAAGATCCTTGCCATGAATGAGTCTGGCAAGAAGGCTGTAGTCAAGACTTGGTCTCGTGCTACCACGATCTCTCCTGATTTCGTTGGTCACACTATCGCTGTTCACAACGGTAACAAGTTCGTTCCAGTGTACGTAACTGAGAACATGGTAGGTCACAAGTTCGGTGAGTTCTCAATGACTCGCACATTCCGTGGCCACTCTGGTAATCGCAAGTAAATATAGGGTCTTACTAAAATAATTCAAGAACAATGGCTAATAGAAAACAGACATCTGCCAATAAGCTGAAGGAAGTTCGTAAGGCTACTTATTTCGCTAAGTATAACAATATCCCAACCTCTCCACGCAAGATGCGTCTCGTAGCAGATATGGTACGCGGCATGGAGGCTTTCAAGGCTCTGGGTGTCCTTCATTTCTCCAACAAGGAGGCTGCTGCCCGTGTTGAGCTTCTTTTGAAGTCCGCAATCGCTAACTGGGAGGCCAAGACCGGTCAGAAGGCCGAGGCTGGCCAGCTCAAGGTGAGTGCCATCGTCGTTGACGAGGGAGCCACCATCAAGCGCCTTCGCCCTGCACCACAGGGACGTGCTTATCGCGTTCGCAAGCGTTCTAACCACGTGACTATTTACGTAGATTCAATTAACAAAGAAGCTTAATATTCTCTAACATGGGACAGAAAATTTCTCCAATTTCAAATCGTCTGGGCATCATCCGTGGTTGGGATTCCAATTGGTTTGCTTCCAAGAACTGTGGTGATACCATCATAGAGGATGCTAAGATTCGCAAGTATCTCAATGCACGCCTTGCCAAGGCAAGTCTTTCCCGCATTGTGATCGAACGTACACTGAAGCTCGTCACCATCACTATCTGCACCGCCCGTCCAGGTATCATCATCGGAAAGGCCGGCAGCGAGGTTGATAAGTTGAAGGAAGAGCTAAAGTCAATCACCGATAAGGATGTTCAGATCAACATCTACGAAATCAAGAAGCCTGAGGTTGATGCCTCAATCGTAGCAAACAACATCGCACGCCAGGTAGAGGGTAAGGTTGCTTACCGTCGTGCTGTCAAGATGGCTATCCAGTCTGCAATGCGTGTAGGTGCTGAGGGTATCAAGGTTCAGTGCTCGGGTCGTCTCAATGGCGCTGAAATGTCGCGCAAGGAGATGTACAAGGAGGGTCGTACCCCACTTCACACTTTCCGTGCTGACATCGACTATGCTCTGGCTGAGGCAATCACCAAGGTTGGTGTGATCGGCATCAAAGTATGGATCTGCCGCGGTGAGGTTTATGGCAAGAAGGATCTTGCTCCAAACTTCGCTAAGCAGAAGGAAACTGGTCGTCCACAGGGCGAAGGTCGTGGCGAGCGTCGTGGTCGTCGTGATGGCGAGCGTCGTGGCGGTTTCCGTAACAAAAAATAATTAAATAACGATTTAGAAGCTTTAAAACAATGTTACAGCCGAAAAGAACTAAGTACCGCCGCCAGCAGAAGAACAACCTCAAGGGCAATGCCCAGCGAGGCAATCAGTTGGCTTTCGGTTCGTTCGGAATCAAGACGCTTGAGAACAAATGGATCAATGCGCGTCAACTTGAAGCCGCTCGTGTCGCTATCACCCGTTACATGCAACGTGAAGGCCAGCTCTGGTGCCGCGTGTTCCCCGACAAGCCTTACACTCGCAAGCCTGCCGATGTCCGAATGGGTAAAGGTAAGGGTGATCCGGAAGGTTGGGTAGCAGACTGCAACCCAGGCCGTATCCTTTTTGAGATTGATGGTGTGCCTTTCGAGGTTGCCAAGGAGGCTCTCCGCCTCGGTGCTCAGAAGCTCCCCGTCCTGACCAAGTTTGTCGTTCGTCGCGACTATGATCCAGAACTTGTCGTTCTCTAAAACAAACAACCACTACAATGAAGACTTCAGAACTTAAGAATCTTACAACTGAGGAACTGCAAGGTCGTATTGCTGAGACAAAGGCAAAGCTGGAATCGTTGGAGTTCAACCATGCAATTGCCCCTCTGGACAATCCAATGGTGATCCGCACTACCCGTCGTGATGTCGCACGTATGCTGACAGAACTCAACAACCGTACAGCTGCTGCTCAGGTCGAGTAAGCATCCTCAAAACTCAAATTTATTTTAGAACAGATTTTTTCAATGGAAACAAGAAATCTTAGAAAAACTAGAATGGGCATCGTCTCCAGCGATAAGATGGACAAGACCATCACTGTTACTGTGAAGTACAAGGAGAAGCACCCAATCTATGGTAAGTTTGTCAACAAGACAAAGAAATACCACGCTCATGACGAAAAGAATGAGGCCCAGGTAGGCGATCGCGTCCTCCTGATGGAAACTCGTCCGCTGAGCAAAACAAAGCGTTGGCGTTTAGTAGAAATCCTCGAAAAGGCTAAGTAAATATTATGATACAGACTGAATCAAGACTTAAAATCGCCGATAATTCCGGTGGTAAGGAGTGCCTCTGCATCCGCGTGCTTGGTGGCACTGGTCGCCGATATGCATCTGTAGGTGATATTATCGTAGTGACTGTTAAGAGTGTAGTTCCTTCTAGCGATATGAAGAAGGGTACCGTCAGCAAAGCTATTATCGTTCGTACCAAGAAGGAGGTTCGCCGTCCCGATGGTTCATATATCCGCTTCGATGACAACGCCTGTGTTCTTCTGAACAACGCTGGTGATATGCGTGGATCACGTATTTTCGGCCCTGTTGCCCGTGAACTCCGTGCTGCTAATATGAAGATTGTTTCACTTGCACCTGAAGTGCTCTAATAACGTAAATGCAGATATGAATACATTGAACGTAAAGAAGGGTGACAACGTAGTTGTTAACTCTGGCGAGAACAAGGGCAAGACTGGCAAAGTTCTTTCTGTGAATGTCGAGAAGAAGACGGCTATCGTCGAAGGCATCAACATCGTAAAGAAGAGCACCAAGCCAAATGCAAAGTATCCTCAGGGCGGCATCATTGAGAAGGAGGCTCCTATCCACGTTTCCAAGCTCAATCGCATCAATGAGAATGGCAAGGCCATCCGTTCCAACGGCAAGGTCACCAATATTAAAATCAACAAGTAATTAAGGAGGTCTAAATAATGGCAAATACTGCATCACTTAAGCAATATTACAAAGAGACCATCGTTCCTGCACTCACCAAGCAGTTTGGTTATACCACTGTAATGCAGGTTCCCCGTCTCGAGAAGATTGTCATCAACGAGGGCCTCGGTATGGCTGTTGCTGACAAGAAGATCATTGAAACTGCTATCACCGAACTGACTGCCATCACTGGTCAGAAGGCTGTGCAGACTCTTTCGAAGAAGGACATTGCTCAGTTCAAGGTTCGTAAGCAGATGCCTATCGGCGTACGTGTTACCCTTCGTCATCAGATGATGTATGAGTTCCTCGAGCGTCTGATCCGCGTGGCTCTTCCCCGTATCCGCGACTTCGGCGGTATCGACTCCAAGTTCGATGGTCGTGGCAACTATACTCTCGGTATTACCGAGCAGATTATTTTCCCTGAGATCAACATCGACAGCATTCAGCGCATCCTTGGTATGAACATCACCTTCGTGACTACTGCCAGGACTGACGAGGAGGGTTATGCTCTCCTGAAGGAGTTCGGTCTTCCATTCAAGAACGCTAAAAAGTAAGATCAAGATATGGCAAAGATTTCAATGGTAGCCCGTGAGGTTAAGCGTAAGGCTCTTGTAAAGAAGTATGCTGCTAAGCGTGCTGAACTCAAGAAGCGTGCTGCTGCCGGTGACTATGAGGCTGTTCAGGAGCTTCAGGCTCTTCCAAAGAATGCTTCCCCAGTTCGTCTTCACAACCGTTGCAAGGTGACTGGTCGTCCAAAGGGATATATGCGTCAGTTCGGTCTTTCTCGTATCCAGTTCCGTGAGATGGCTTCTGCCGGTCTCATCCCTGGTGTCAAGAAGGCAAGCTGGTAATCCGGTGGACCCACACTCTCTGATACTATAGAATATCAGCGGGCCTAAAGACCCGCCGATATTTGCGTATATGTTTTTTTATTAAATATTGTCCGGAGGTTCCGGATCAATTTAACAAACAAAATCAAATGACTGATTCAATTGCAGATTTTTTGACCCGTCTTCGCAACGCCATCGCAGCTAAGCATCGTGTCGTTGAGATTCCAGCGTCAAACTTGAAGAAGGAGATTTGCAAGATCCTCTTCGAGAAGGGTTACATCATGAACTACAAGTTCATCGACGACGGCCCACAGGGTACTATCAAGGTTGCCTTGAAGTATGATCCTGTAAACCACGTGAGTGCTATTAAGAGTCTGACTCGTGTATCCACCCCAGGTCTCCGCAAGTATGTGGGCTATAAGGATATGCCACGTGTCCTCAACGGACTTGGCATCGCCATCCTTTCCACCTCTCGCGGTGTCATGACCGACAAGGAGGCAGCCGCCCAGAAGGTCGGTGGTGAGGTTCTGTGTTACATCTATTAATGAAAGGAGGTATAAGCTATGTCAAGAATTGGTAAATTGCCTATTACTATTCCTGCAGGTGTAACTGTCACTGTGAAGGATGATGTTGTTACCGTAAAAGGTAAGAACGGCGAAATGAGCCAGAAACTTACTGGCGGTATTCAGCTCGGCATTGAGGATGGTAAGATTGAGTTCACCCGTCCTAATGATGAGAAGCAGACCAAGGCTCTGCACGGCCTCTATCGCTCATTGATCAACAATATGATCATTGGTTGCAACGAGGGCTTCAAGAAGGAGCTTCAGCTCGTGGGTGTCGGCTATCGTGCCAGCAACAATGGTAATGTCCTTGAACTTGCTCTTGGTTATTCTCATGCCATCTATATGGTACTCCCCAAGGAGGTTAAGTTAACCACCAAGAGTGAGCGTAACCAGAACCCACTGATTACCCTGGAGTCTTGTGACAAGGCCCTGCTTGGTCTGATTTGCACCAAGATTCGTTCTTTCCGCAAGCCTGAGCCATATAAGGGCAAGGGTGTCCTCTATGTTGGTGAGGTTGTTCGTCGTAAGTCTGGCAAGTCTGCCGGTGCTAAATAATTAACCTTTTAAATTAGACGATTATGATTACTAAGAAAGAAAGAAGAATTAAGATTAAGCACCGTATTCGTAAGAAGGTTAATGGTACTGCCAGCCGTCCTCGTCTGACCGTTTTCCGCAGCAACAAGGCTATCTATGCTCAGGTTGTCAACGACCTTGAGGGCAAGACTCTTGTATTCGCTGGCTCAAAGGGTATTACCGAGGGCACCAAGACTGAGGTTGCCAAGAAGGTTGGTCAGGCTGTCGCTGAGAAGTGTGCAGCTGCCGGCATCACTGAGGTTGTTTTCGATCGCAATGGTTATCTCTATCACGGCCGCGTACAGGCCTTGGCAGAAGGTGCCCGCGAAGGTGGTCTCAAATTCTAATAAATGACAGATATGATTCGAGTAAAGAATGCCAATGATATCGAGTTGAAGGACCGTTTGGTTGCTATCAATCGTGTTACTAAGGTTACCAAGGGTGGCCGCACCTTTACTTTCGCCGCTATCGTTGTAGTAGGTGATGGCAATGGTATCGTAGGTTACGGTCTTGGTAAGGCAGGCGAAGTTCAGGCTGCCATTGCAAAGGGTGTTGAGTCCGCTAAGAAGAATCTTGTTAAGGTTCCCGTGCTCAAGGGTACTATTCCGCACGAGGTAACTGCTCGCTTCGGCGGTTCTGAGGTTCTCCTCATTCCAGCTTCCGAAGGTACCGGCATGAAGGCAGGTGGCGCTATGCGTCCTGTCCTTGAGAGTGCAGGTGTGAAGGATGTCCTCTGCAAGTCGAAGGGCTCTTCCAACCCCCACAACCTCGTGAAGGCTACCATCCAGGCTCTCTGTGAGCTTCGTGATGCCAAGCAGGTTGCTGAGAATCGCGGTGTTTCACTTGATGTTGTATTCAAAGGTTAATAAATTCCAGTAAAATTATGGCAACTATTAAAGTAAAGGCTATTCGCAGCCGCATCAACTGCCCTAAGACGGAGAAGTTGACCCTTGATGCACTCGGACTGACCCGCATTGGTCTGGTCCGCGAGCTTCCTGACAACGAGTGCACTCGTGGTCAGATTCGCAAGGTCGCTCATCTTGTCGCTCTTGTTGACTAATTAACAGACAAAATCCTCGGGTGGGATGTGGCGATTATAGGGAAACCAAGTCACACCCCCTCCATATCACTAACTTAATAATAAGTGTAAAGAATATGAATTTAAGTAATTTGAAGCCAGCCGCTGGTTCTGTAAAGACCCGTAAGCGTATTGGCCGTGGTGCCGGTTCCGGTCTCGGTGGCACTTCTACCCGTGGTAACAAGGGCGCAAAGCAGCGTTCCGGCTATAAGAAGAAGATCGGCTTTGAAGGCGGTCAGATGCCTATTCAGCGTCGTTTGCCGAAGTTCGGTTTCAAGAACATCAACCATGTAGAGTACAAGGCTATCAACCTTTCTACCCTTGATGCACTTGCAACTGCCAAGTCGCTCACAAAGATCGATGTACAGGCTCTTCATGAGGCTGGCCTTGTAGCCAAGAAAGATCTCGTTAAGATCCTTGGCAATGGTGCCCTCAGTGTAGCTCTCGAGGTTACCGCCCACGCTTTCTCCAAGAAGGCTGAGGAGGCTATCGTAGCAGCTGGTGGCACAGTAGTAAAAGTTAACGCGTAAACGTCATGAGAATAGTTGAGACATTCAAAAACATTTGGAAGATTGAAGAGCTCCGCACTCGTATCCTTTGGACGCTCGGTCTCGTTGCAATCTATCGCTTGGGTTGCTTCATAGTTCTTCCGGGTATCGATGCCAGCCTGCTCGATGAGCTGCACAATCAGACACGTGGCGGTCTTATGGCACTCCTGGATATGTTCTCTGGTGGAGCATTCTCGAATGCCTCAATCTTCGCATTGGGTATTATGCCCTACATCTCTGCTTCCATTATCATCCAGCTTCTGACGATGGTTCTCCCATCGCTCCGCAAGCTTTCGATGGAAGGCGAGAGTGGTCGTAACAAGATCAATCAGTACACACGTCTGCTCACAGTAGTTGTGCTCATTTTCCAGAGCTTCGCTTATCTGACCAACCTTCGTTATCAGATCGGTCCGGCTATTGTAAATCAGGGCTGGTGGTTTAACTTCAGCAGCATTATCATCCTGACTGCAGGCTCAATGTTCGTGATGTGGCTTGGCGAGCGTATCACCGACAAGGGTATCGGTAACGGTATTTCGTTCCTTATCATGATCGGTATCATCGCACGCTTCCCAACTGCAATTTCGCAGGAGTTCGTTCAGGCTGCCTCTTCAACCGGCAACCTTGTACTCTTCCTCCTCGAGATTGTATTCCTCCTCATTGTGATTGGTATCAGCATTCTCTTGGTACAGGGTACCCGCAAAGTGCCTGTACAGTACGCTAAGCAGATTCGTGGTAACCGTCAGTATGGTGGCGTTCGTCAGTATATTCCTCTCAAGGTCAATGCTGCTGGTGTAATGCCTATCATTTTCGCACAGGCTATCATGTTCATCCCTCTTGTGTTTGCAGGTTTTGCAAGCCAGAACACTGCAAGCTTCTGGTCAAGCTTCTTTGACAATACAACGTTCACCTATAACTTTGTATTTGCAATCCTGATCATTGTCTTCACCTATTTCTACACCGCCATCACAATGAATCCTCAGCAGATGTCGGATGCAATCAAGTCTCAGAACGGCTTCATCCCAGGTATCAAGCCGGGCAAGAAGACTACTGAGTTCCTTGACAAGATCATGTCGCGTATCACCTTCCCAGGTTCTATCTTCCTGGCATTTGTAGCTATCCTTCCATGTTTCGCCCGTATCCTTGGCGTTACACAGGAATTCTCACAGTTCTTCGGTGGTACATCACTCTTGATTCTTGTAGGTGTTATTTTGGATACTCTCCAGCAGATCGAGTCGCATCTGATGATGCACCACTATGACGGTCTGATGAAGAATGGCAAGATCAAAGGTCGCACAGGTTCTGTAGCTGCTTATTGATAATCTCGCTATGATATTTCTGAAAACAGACGAAGAAATAGAGCTGATTCGACAGGCTAATCAACTGGTTGGACAAGCACTTGGCGAAGTCGCCAAGTGGGTCCAGCCAGGTATTACTACTCTTAGGCTTGACCAAATTGCCGAAGAGTTCATCCGTGACCATGGTGGCGTTCCTGGTTTCAAGGGCTACGAAGGATTCCCGGGCACTCTCTGCATCGAGGTCAATGACGAGGTAGTTCATGGCTTCCCCTCGGATTATGAACTAAGGGACGGTGATATCGTTGGATGTGACTGCGGAGCTGTCATCAACGGTTTCAATGGCGACAGCTGTTACACCTTCCCGGTGGGTGAGGTTGACGAGCAGGTTCTCCGCTTGTTGCGAACAACGAAGGAGAGTCTCTATATCGGTATCGAACAGGCCAAGGCTGGTAATCGTGTTGGTCACATCGGTTTTGCCGTACAGGACTACTGCGAGAAACGTGGCTACACCGTTGTTCGTGAGCTGACAGGTCATGGTATCGGCCGTGGTCTTCACGAAGATCCAGATGTTCCGAATTACGGACGTCGTGGCGTCGGACCGCTTCTTCGCCCAGGCATGTGCATCTGCATCGAGCCAATGATCAATATGGGATCGAAGAATGTCACCATTGACCGTAATGGTTGGACGGTGCGCACTCGTGACCATAAATGGTCGGCTCATTACGAGCATTGCGTGGCAATTCGCGAAGAGAAGACCGAGATTCTTTCCACCTTCGACTATATTCAAGTAGTATTAGGCGATAGATTTATCTAAGTAAAATTTCAAAAATTATTGAATGGCAAAACAAGCAGCAATTGAACAAGATGGTACAATCGTTGAAGCCCTTTCGAACGCTATGTTCCGCGTAGAGCTCGAAAACGGACACGAGATTACCGCCCACATTTCTGGCAAGATGCGCATGCATTACATCAAAATTTTGCCAGGTGACAAGGTTCGAGTAGAGATGTCTCCCTACGACCTCTCGAAAGGCAGAATTTCTTTCCGCTACAAATAAAAATCTTACGATATGAAAGTAAAAGCATCGCTTAAAAAGCGCACTCCAGATTGCAAAATCGTCCGTCGCCGCGGCGTTTTGTACGTAATTAACAAAAAAAATCCCAAATTTAAGCTACGTCAGGGATAAATTACGTATATTTGCAGGCATTTTTTCGCAAAAAACACAATTTATTTAAATTTATATGGCAGTTAGAATTGTAGGCGTAGATCTTCCGCAGAACAAGCGTGGAGAAATCGCGTTGACTTACATCTATGGTATCGGCCGCAGTGCCGCAAATACCATCTTAATGAATGCTGGTGTCGATAAAGACATCAAGGTAAAAGATTGGACTGATTCACAGGCCGCCGCTATTCGTGAGTATATCGGTGCCAACTACAAGGTAGAAGGCGATCTTCGTTCTGAAGTTCAGTTGAACATTAAGCGTCTCATGGATATCGGCTGCTACCGCGGTATCCGTCATCGTCTTGGCTTGCCAGTACGTGGCCAGAGCACCAAGAACAATGCTCGTACACGTAAGGGTAAGAAGAAGACTGTTGCCAACAAGAAGAAGGCTACAAAGTAATCTGTTAAAGTAGAAGAAAACTATGGCAAAGAAAACAGTTGCAGCTAAAAAGCGTAACGTGAAAGTTAGTGCTAACGGCCAGCTTCACGTACATTCGTCGTTCAACAACGTTATCGTTTCACTCGCCAACAGCGAGGGTCAGGTGATCTCTTGGTCATCTGCCGGTAAGATGGGCTTCAGAGGTTCGAAGAAAAACACTCCTTATGCTGCTCAGATGGCAGCTCAGGATTGCGCAAAAATCGCCTACGATCTCGGTCTTCGCAAAGTGAAGGCTTATGTTAAGGGTCCAGGTAACGGTCGTGAGTCAGCTATCCGTACCATCCATGGTGCTGGTATCGAGGTAACTGAGATTATCGACGTGACACCACTTCCACACAATGGTTGCCGTCCTCCAAAGCGTCGCAAGGTATAATGTGTGAATAATGTGGTTTTTTAATTAATTTAATGCTTAAATTGTAAAAAAACTATGGCAAGATATACTGGACCAAAAACCCGCATTGCCCGCAAACTTGGCGAGGCTATCTATGGACCAGACAAGGTTCTCGCTAAAAAGAACTATGCTCCTGGTCAGCATGGCCTGAATCGTCGTAAGAAAACTTCCGAGTATGGCACTCAGCTTAAGGAAAAGCAGAAGGCTAAATATACCTATGGTGTGCTCGAGTCACAGTTCCGTCGTCTCTTCGAGAAGGCAGAGCGTACTAAGGGTGTAACCGGTGAGGTACTTCTTCAGCTTCTTGAGAGCCGTCTCGATAACATCGTATACCGTTTAGGTATCGCTCCTACCCGCGCTGCTGCTCGTCAGCTCGTCCTCCACAAGCATGTAGTAGTTGACGGTAAGGTTGTCAACATCGCTTCCTACAGCGTTAAGCCTGGCCAGATTGTTGGCGTACGCGAGCGCTCTAAGGCTCTTGAGGTTGTTGATAACGCACTTGCTGGCTTCAACCACAGCAAATATCCATGGCTTGAGTGGGATCAGAATTCACTCAGTGGCAAGTATCTCCACACTCCCGAGCGTGCAGATATCCCTGAGAACATTCAGGAGCAGCTCATTGTCGAATTGTACTCTAAATAATAAATAGTCCATATATGGCGATTTTAGCATTTCAAAGACCCGAAAAGGTTATCATGTTGGAATCCGACCAGTTCTCTGGTAAGTTCGAATTCCGACCTCTGGAACCAGGCTACGGCATTACAGTTGGTAATGCTTTACGCCGTATTCTGCTTTCGTCACTCGAAGGCTTTGCTTTCACCAGTGTAAAAATTTCAGGTGTTGAGCACGAGTTTGCTACCATTCCGGGTGTACTAGAGGATGTTACCAACATCATCTTGAACCTCAAGCAGGTCCGCTTGAAGCAGATCGTCGAAGGAACAGAGAGTGAAACCATCACTGTTAGGGTCAAGAATTCAGAAGTTCTCAAGGCAGGTGACCTGCATATGGGAATGACTGCATTCGATGTCCTTAATCCTGATCTGGTCATCTGCCACATGGACTCCAGTGCAAGTTTTGATATTACATTGACCATCAACAAGGGTCGCGGCTATGTTCCTGCTGAGGAAAACCGTAATCCCAATGCTGAGGTAACTACCATTGCTATCGATTCCATCTTCACACCTATTCGCAACGTGAGGTACTCTGTTGAGCCCTATCGTGTTGAGCAGCGTACCGACTACGAGAAACTGGTGATTGAGGTTACTACCGATGGCTCAATCCATCCAAAGGATGCATTGCGTGAAGCTGCCAAGATCTTGATCTATCACTTCATGCTCTTCTCCGACGAGAAGATTGCTATTGAGACAACTGAGAATGACACTAATGAGGAATTCGATGAGGAAGTACTTCATATGCGTCAACTTCTCAAGACCAAGCTTACCGATATGGATCTCTCGGTTCGTGCTCTCAACTGCTTGAAGAGTGCTGAAGTAGAGACTCTTGGTGAGTTGGTAGTCTTCAATAAGACCGACCTTCTCAAGTTCCGCAACTTTGGTAAGAAGTCTCTCACCGAGCTCGAGGAGCTCCTTCAGAGTCTTAACCTGTCGTTCGGAATGGATATCTCCAAATATAAACTTGATAAAGACTAATTATAACAATGAGACATAATAAGAAATTCAATCACCTTGGACGCACCAAGTCTCATCGTGAGGCTATGCTCGCCAACATGACTGTTTCGTTGATTAAGGCTAAGCGTATCAACACCACAGTTGCCAAGGCTAAGGCATTGCGTGTTTACGCTGAACCTATCATCAACCGCGCTAAGGAGGATACTACCAACAGCCGTCGTATCGTCTTCTCTTACCTCCAGGACAAGGAGGCAGTGAAGGAACTCTTCGGTGACATCGCAGTGAAGATTGCTAACCGTCCTGGTGGCTATCTCCGTATTCTCAAGCTTGGCCAGAACCGTCTCGGTGACAACGCCGAAATGGCAATGATCGAGTTCGTAGACTACAATGAGAATCTTCTCAAGGATAATGTTGAGAAGAAGTCCAAGACTCGTCGTTCTCGTTCGAAGAAGGCTGCCGAGGCTGCTCCTGCTGCTGAACCAGAGGCAAAGGCTGAGTAATCGGTATTATCGGGCATCATGCCCAAACAATGATAAAGCCCGTACAAGTTTTCTTGTATGGGCTTTTAATTTTCCAATGAGCACTAGATTCTAGTATTTCTAGAAAATCTAGTGGCTCAAGAACAACTAGATATGCTGGATATTAATTCGATCCGAAAGGACTTCCCGATTCTTGATAGCACGGTGTATGGCAAGCCCCTTGTTTATTTTGACAATGGTGCTACCACACAAAAGCCACTTTGTGTCATCAACAAACTGCGTGACGGTTATCTGCATCACAATGCTAATGTGCATCGTGGTGTCCATTTCCTGAGCCAGGATGCCACCGATCTTCATGAAGGTGCACGTCAGCGTGTGCAACGGTTCCTCAATGCCAAGGAGAGTGCCGAAATCATCTTTACACGAGGCACTACCGAGAGTATCAATCTTGTGGCGTATTCCTTTGGCGAGACTTTCATGCACGAAGGCGATGAGGTGATTGTTACTGATATGGAACATCATTCCAATATCGTCAGTTGGCAGTTGCTACAGGCACGTAAGGGCATAGTCATTCGTCATGCTCGTCTGAATGAACTGCAGGAATTGGATGTCGAGCATCTTCAAAGTCTTTTTTCCAAGCGCACAAAGTTAGTGAGCCTGACACACGTCTCAAATGTGTTGGGAACGGTCAATCCGGTCAAGAAAGTCATCGAATTCGCTCACCGAAAGGGGGTGCCTGTCCTCGTCGATGGTGCACAGTCCGTTCCTCATATCAAGGTGGATGTGCAGGATCTTGATTGCGACTTCTTCGTCTTCTCCGGTCATAAGATTTATGGCCCGACTGGAGTAGGTGTGCTTTATGGCAAGCGCGAATGGCTCGAAAAGATGGTGCCCTACCAAGGTGGTGGCGAGATGATCAAGACGGTGTCGTTCGAAGGTACAACCTTCAATGAACTGCCTTATAAATTCGAGGCTGGAACTCCCGACTTCATCAGTACTGTAGCTTTGGCTACGGCACTCGATTATGTCGAGGCTATTGGCATGGATAATATCGCAGATTATGAGCATCAACTGCTCGAGTATTGCACGGATGAGTTCCATAAGATACCAGGCATGCGGATATTCGGTAATGCGCATGAGAAGTCGGCAGTGATGAGTTTCCTGGTGGGAGACATCCATCATTATGATATGGGGATGTTGCTCGATAAACTTGGCATCGCAGTTCGTACTGGGCATCATTGCGCTGAGCCATTGATGCATAGTTTGGGAATACTGGGTACGGTGCGTGCAAGTTTCTCTTTCTACAATACAGAAGAGGAGATTGACAAACTTGTGGCGGGTATTCTTCGGGTGTCGAAAATGTTCGGGATGTAAAATAAGAAACGGCATGACCATTATAAACTTGATTGGTCATGCCGTTTCATTTATTATCGAATCTTTACCAGATTAGTTTCTCTGCGTGGATTTTCACGCCTTTCCCGATTAGTTGGGATCCCAAATCCTCAAATCTTGCAGTGTCGCCTGATGTAAGGAATTTTGCACTACCTTCGGTAGAGAGACGAGCCTTCATCTCTGGATGTCTGACGAGGTAATCTTTCAGACTGTAGGCCACTGGTTTGCCCTGAGGCATAAGGATTATCTCCGGATGATCCAACTCTTGAAGCACGGTTTGGATAAGTGATGTGATGAGAGGATAATGCGTGCAACCAAGGATGATGGTATCTATTTCAGGATCCTGGTCAAGAAGTTCGGCAAGGTCATTCTTCACAATACCATGCATATCCTTCATCTTGCCGGCCTCAATCATGGGCACCCAGTCGGGACAGGCTCGCGACGTAAGGATGACGGGATTGGGGTTGCTGGCCACAATCTTCGAATTCTCGTGCACGTAATAGGACGGCTCGGTTGGTTCGGTGGTCGAAGCACTTCCTTCCACTTGTGAGAAATAGGCGGGATCCTTGGCAATCTCCAGGTCGTAGGAGTGTGAAGAGACCGTAGCTATGGTGCCGATTAGACCGATGTGGCGGGAATAAGTGAGTTGCTCGACACGCTCCACTGTCGGGCGTATTACGCCCAATACACGACGTGTCGGGTCGTCACACACGGGCAAATCCTTGCGCTGGATGGTACGCAACGCTCTGGCCGAGGCAGTATTGCAAGCCAGAATGACGAGCGGACAGCCCATATCGAACATGCGGAAGACCGCTTGCCGTGTGAAATGATAAACTTTGTCGTACGGCAAGTCGCCGTAGGGAGCACGAGCATTGTCACCCAAGTAGATGTAATCATACTCGGGGAGGACGTGACGTATTTCGCGGAAGATGGAGAGACCTCCAAAGCCGCTGTCAAAAATTCCTATTGGGCCTGTTTGTTTCTGATTCATGCTGCAAATATAAGGCTTTTTCTCCAATTGTACAAAAAATATATGCAAAATTTTGTTTTTCCCCAAATATTCTTTATCTTTGCCCCATGAAACGCGCACTATTTTACATTCTATCTTTGATGCTGACGGTTTCTGCTGTTGCAGCAGGTCAGCGCGATTTGCAATATCTTCCCGAAGGTCGTGGCTTTGTTCGCGAGAACGGATGGAACCGCTATTCTCGTGCTCTCTATGGTTCGCATGCCAATTGGCGACTCGAAACCAGCGACCGTCCCTTGTTTGCGACCTATGACAAGGGGAAAGCCTGGAATATCCAACTCCACATTCGGGTGGGCGATTGCCTTTATGCGCTCGACTCTACTTCCTATTGTCATGCTTATTATGAAGGTGGCAAGCGGGAGTATGTGGTAAGTGATGAAGCGTGGCTTGGCGGCGAACTTCTTGTTAAAGCCATTGCAGAGCACGAGGGCAACAATGCCCTGTGGCAGTTCGAAGCCAAAGGATTCCCCAAGCGTGTATTGGGCAAAAAGAAGACGTTGAAGCTTATTGCTTTGCGACGACCCATTGCGAAAATGAAAATGAAGCGCAATGGCGATTTGGGAACTGACCCGCGCGAGAATTTTGAGGCATTGGCCGATTGCCCCGACTCGCTGTGCCAGCAGTTGCAGTGGGATGCCGCTGGAATCACTTATTTGCGCCTTGTCGATAATGACCACCTTGTGTTGATAAATTCCCAGGACGGTGTGCAGCTTATGCGGGAGGAGGACTTGTTCCATGAGCAATTGATCGGGCAATTGAGTTTCGAGACTCCCGATCCGCTGATTAATACCCTTGGTCCTACCTTGATGGCTGCTGCCGATGGCCTGTGGGATGGTGAAACTTGGATGCATGGTTGTATCGGATGGCGTACCCCACTTGCCGGCTGGCGTGGAGGTTATGTGGGAGATGTGACAGGATGGTTCGACCGGCAACTCAGTCATTTCCGTGCGTACGCTAGAAGCATGGTGCGCGATATCGAGCCCATCTATCCCCATCCGGCACAGGATACGACCAAGAACCTTGCCCGTTCGGCCGAAAAGTGGGGCACGCCCATGTATAGCAATGGTTATATCTGCAAGTTACCCAACGATGACCGAAAGATGAGTCACTACGACATGAATCTCAACTATATCGATGAACTGCTCTGGCATTTCCAGTACGATGCTGATACTGCACTTATGCGTGAGTTCTGGCCCACGTTGAAACTCCATCTTGAATGGGAAAAACGCAACTGGGATCCCGACGGAGACCATCTCTACGATGGTTACTGCTGCATCTGGGCCAGCGATGCCCTCTACTACAACAGCGGAGCAGTGACCCATGCATCGGCCTATAACTATCGCGGCAATCTTCTGATAGCGCGGATTGCAGAATTGATAGGGGAGGATCCGACACCCTATCGTAGGGAGGCAGAAGCAATACTCGAAGCCATGAATCGTCGACTTTGGTTGCCGGCCGATAAAGAAGTTGACGGACACTGGGCAGAATTCCAGGATTTCATGGGATTGAAGCGCGTACACGCCAATCCTGCCATCTGGAGCATCTACACGCCCATCGATTGCGGTGCATGTTCTCCCGAACAGGCTTATCAGGCAACAAGATGGGTGGATGCATGCATCCCGCATATTCCGTTGAACGTATCCAGCCCGCTGTCTTCAATTCCAAGCGAGGATTTGTTTACTATAAGTACCTCCGACTGGATGCCCTACGCCTGGAGTACCAATAACGTGGCTCATGAAGAGGTGGCCAATATGGCACTGGCATATTTTATTGCCGGACGTCGTGAGATGGGCTACAAATTGCTTTACAGCGATCTGCTCGACGAGATGTGCGCTGGTGCTTGTCCTGGTAACTTCGGTCAGATCAGTTACTATGACAAGGCACTCAAGGAGGCATATCGTGACTTCGGCGATAATGTGGGCATCACATCGCGAGCTATTATGCAAGGCTTGTTCGGCATTCGTCCGGATGCGCTTTATGGCCGCTGCTATCTGCAACCGGGATTCCCTCCTGAGTGGAATTATGCCAACGTCAAGACCCCTTATATCAGTTATCGGTTCCATCGTGAGAATGGTGAGGATATCTATGACATCGAGCAGCATTTCCCGCAGGCTTTGCAGGTCATTCTGCGTCTTCCTTTGGGCGATGGCCGATTTATGGAGGTGAAAGGCAATAGTGCGACGACACAGCGAATCTCTGTGTCTTCCAGTGCTGTTCCTGCACACGACCAACCGGCTGCCAAACCATATCGTCCAGCTCTCGACGAGACGGCCCTCGGTTTGGACGATGTATCTTTTGGTGCATCAAATCGCCACGCTTATTTTAAGTTGAACTCCTACTACAATGCTTCGGTCGACGACATCTATCGCCAGCAGTATCTCTCTCCGCGTTCGCCTTACACCACATTGGAGATCCCCTCTCAGGGTATGGGTGACTGGTGCGTGCCGTTGATGACAGCTACCATCGAGGATGATGGACTGCGTCGTGCAATTTCCGACGATAATTATTATGATACGGGCATCGGCGGACTCCGATTCCATTTGCCAAAGGAAGGCAACAATGTGCTCTATACTTCGCTTTGGGATAACTTCCCCAATAGCATAACTATTCCCGTCACCAAGGAACACTTTGATGAAGCATCAGGAAACGCAGGCACTGAATCTTGTTTCTCCTACGCTTATCTTCTCCTCGCCGGCAGTACCAACAATATGCAGAGCCGCATTGCCAACGGTCTCGTTATTGCAAACTATGAGGATGGAAGTGCTGATACGCTTCAACTCATCAATCCCTATAACTGGTGTCCTATCGAGCAGGATTATTATTTCGATGATCATGCATTCTGGAGCACAAGCCAGCATCCTTATCGCGTGCATCTGGGCAGTGGCAAGGTTTCGCGCAGTCTCAAACAGGATTTGCAGAATGCCGGTGAAGACAATGGCGCCGTGAATGTTCACGTTACCGACTTCGAAGCCGATACGCCGATAGCCAAGGGGTTAAGCATCCCCGATGGCGCTGCTCAGCTCCTCAAGATGCCTCTCGATCCAAATCGAAAATTGGTCGGTTTCACCTTGTGCACGCTCTCAAATGACGTAGTCATTGGGCTGATGGCAATCACCTTGGAGCAGTGATTTTACGTCGGATAAATGTTAAGTGAAATTGTAAGAATGTAAAAATTTGGCCGTCGATTGCTTAAAAAACATAATTACAATGCCCAAAATTTGGGTTTTTGATGTTTTTTGAGTAAATTTGCGGCCAAATTATATAATATCAACCAATCAATTAACTATCATGATCAAGCAATACAAGTTGCTTAACAACATCTTCGGATGGATTGCCTTTGTCGTGGCAGCCTTCACCTATCTCAATACGGTGGAGCCCACTGCATCCTTCTGGGATTGTCCAGAGTTCATCACCTGCGCCGCGAAGGGCGAGGTGGGTCACCCTCCTGGAAATACTTTCTTCAATCTTACCGGACGTTTCTTCGTTAACTTTGCTGGTGGCGATTTGGCACAGGCTGGCCTATGGGTCAACCGTATGTCTGCGCTCTTCTCGGCCGGTGCTATCCTGTTCTTGTTCTGGACCATCACGGCACTCACCAAGAAGGTTGTTTGCCGCAACAACAAGTCTGCCAACGACATGACATGGAGCCAGGCTATCACCATCCTTCTATCGGGTATGGTAGGTGCTCTGGTTTACACATGGTCCGATACTTTCTGGTTCTCGGCTGTCGAGGCAGAGGTCTATGCCTTCTCGTCGTTTATGACGGCTCTGGTATTCTGGCTTATCCTCAAGTGGGAGAGCCGCAGTGCTGGTGTCGAAGGTGATCGCTACATCATTCTGCTGGCTTATATCATCGGCCTCTCCATTGGTGTGCACCTCTTGAACCTTCTCTGTATCCCTGCCATCGTGTTGGTCTATTACTTCAAGAAGAAGCCCAATGCCGAACTTAAGGGAACATTGGGAGCTTTGATCCTTTCGGTCTTCATCATTGCCTTCATCCTTTATGGCATGATTCCTGGCTTCATCAAGTTGGCAGGACAGATCGAACTATTCGCAGTCAATGTTCTTGGTTGCCCCTTCAACACTGGCACTGTCTTCTACTTCTTCTTTGTCCTTGCCTTACTTGCCTTTGGCGTTTGGAAGAGTTACAAGAAGGATACTTCCGACCGAACCTTGCGCATCCTGCTGGCTGCTGGCGTAGTGCTTTGTGGTATGCCTTTCGTCGGTGACGGCTGGTTGCTTGGAATCGTTCTTTCCATTGCTTTCGTTGCGGGAATTTTCGCTTGGAAGAAACTGAATGCACGTTTGGCCAGCAACATCCTGATGTGCTTGCTCACCATCCTTATCGGTTACTCCACGTTCGCACAGATCATCATCCGTTCATCGGCTCAGTTGCCCATGGACCAGAACTCTCCCGACGAGTTGTTCTCGTTCACCAAGTATCTAAACCGCGAGCAGTATGGTGAGAACCCGCTCTTCTTCGGACAGACCTTTGCAAGCGACGTGAAGCGTGACTCAAGCGGTGCTCCTATTGTCAAGGAGGGCTCCCCAATCTACACCAAGGTGGTCAAGAACAATCCTGATGATCCCGACAAGTACTTCGTAAGCGGACACAAGGAGACTTACGAATACAATTACACTACGTTCTTCCCACGCATGTATTCCAAGCAGGGTAATCATGTCGAGGGTTACAAGCAGTGGAGTAACTTCAAGGGTCAGAAGATTCGTGTCGATGGCAAGACCATCACCGTTCCCACTTTTGCCGAAAACATGCAGTATTTCCTGAGCTATCAGGTCAACTTCATGTATTGGCGTTACTTCCTTTGGAACTTCTCTGGTCGCCAGAGCGATGTGCAGAGTTATGGAGAAATCGACCGCGGCAATTGGATTACAGGCATCAAGTTCATCGACGAGATACTCGTAGGCGATCAGGATCATATGCCTGCTTCCATCAGCGAGAACAAGGGCCACAATGTCTATTACATGTTGCCGCTCATTCTTGGCCTGATTGGTTTGCTTTGGCAGGCATTCTCCGGTCAAAAGGGCATCCAGGGATTCTGGGTGGTATTTTTCCTCTTCTTCATGACGGGTCTGGCCATCGTGCTCTACCTCAATCAGACTCCTTATCAGCCACGCGAACGTGATTACGCTTACGCGGGTTCGTTCTATGCCTTCTCCATCTGGGTCGGCATGGGTGTGGCAGGTTTGGTCGCCATTGTTGAGCAATTGACCAAGAAGCAGAACGCCGTCATTTCGGCCATTCTTGGTGTGCTTTGCCTTGGTGTGCCTTTCCAGATGGTAGGTCAGAACTGGGATGACCACGATCGCTCAGATCGATTCACCGCTCGTGACTTTGGCAAGAACTACCTTACTTCCCTTGAGCCTAACGCAATCATCTTCACCAATGGTGATAACGACACCTTCCCGTTGTGGTACAACCAGGAGGTCGAAGGTTATCGTACCGACGTTCGTGTCTGCAACCTCTCGTATCTACAGACCGATTGGTACATCAATCAGATGAAGTCGCAGGCCTATGAGTCCGATCCTCTGCCAATCTCGTTCACTCCCGCACAGTATGTGGCTGACTTGCTCAACTATGCATACGTGAATGATGAGACCGATGGTAAGGAAGCATCGTTTGCTGCTGTGATGGATCAGTTCTATAAGGACAAGTTGAGAAAGTACGACGATGTGCCCATTGTGCCAGCTACCAAGATGTATATCAACATCGATTCGGCAGCTGTGGCCAATTCCCCGGTTATCGATACTCCCGACAAGAGTCTTATCTCCAAGCGCATGCACATCGACCTGTCGAACAAGCGCTACATCACCAAGAACGAGATTGCCATGTTGTCGATGATCGACAATATCGCACGTGACGGCTGGAAGCGTCCTATCTACTTCGCTACGACTGTCGGCTCGGAGATGTACCTTTCGCTCAATCGTTACTTCCGTCTTGTGGGTCTGGCTTATCAGATTGTGCCTCTTGAGAATGGAGGAACCAGTTCCTGCGATATCGACAAGACCTACGACAACATGATGAACAAGTTCGTCTGGGGCAATATCCAGGATCCTTCCATCTACCTTGACGAGAACAACCGTCGTATGTGCCGCACCCAGCGAATGATGTTCGTCACTATGATTGACGAACTCCTCGACAAGGGTGACACCGTACGTGCCCTCGCAGCCACCGAGTATTGCGACAAGACTATCCCATCGGTTAACGTTCCTTACGACTATACAGCTCTTACCCTTGCACAGACTTATTATCTCTGTGACAAGCCCGAGGAAGGCAGCCGTATCGTTGGCGACATCCTTGCTCAGAACGAGGATTACCTCCAGTGGGTATTCCGTCTTGACAAGCCTGCCATCCAAGGTGTAGGTCGCACTATCCGTGAGCAATTGCTCACCATGCGCGATGCTCTCCAGATGGCCCAGGATGCCGGCGATCATCAGTTCGATGAGGAATATGCCGACAAGTTCCGTCGCTACTTCGACCTTGCTTACGACAAGTACAAGTTGCTTAAGTAAACCTAAATCGTGTTCATCGAGCAACCACCCACATGGTTTCGTCGTTTGATGTTTCAAGACAGCTTTTGGCGCATTCCTTCGCAGCCGAAGTGCGTTTATCTGACATTCGATGACGGTCCAACACCCCAGGTAACCCCTTGGGTGTTGGATGTGCTCGCACGATATGGAATCAAAGCCACATTCTTCTGCGTCGGTGAAAACGTTGCGCGCTACCGTGCCGTCTTTGAGCAGGTCAAGGCTGCAGGTCACCGCTTGGGCAACCATACGATGAACCATATTTCGGCATTGACCTACGAGTCGAAGGCTTATCTTGCCAATGTCGAAAAGGCCAATGTCCTGATTCAGTCCGACCTCTTCCGTCCACCTCATGGTTGGCTCCGCTTTGGTCAGGCGTCGCTGCTCCAGAAGAAGTATCGTATCATTATGTGGGATCTTGTCTCGCGTGACTATTCCAGTCGCCTCAATGCTCAGGATGTCATCAATAATGTGAAGCGATATGTGCGCAATGGCTCTATCATCACGTTCCACGACCAACCAAAGTCGTGGCGCAATATCCAGGAGGCGCTTCCTGCCTCCATCGAATACCTGATAGGGCAGGGCTACGAATTCAGGACGCTCTGAATTGAGTCTATGATCTTTTATGTCACGAATCAGCGAATTATAGAATTAGGGATGTCTGCAATAGAGACAAACCGAAATTCTATAATTCGCTGATTCGTTAGATGCAATCCCGAAATACAAAAGTCATTTAATTCCGAAAAGGTCCGAAAAAACCGAAACCTGCGAAAATTTTCGTCTTTTTCGCCTTTTCGTGTGTTTTTCGGAATTATAAAAACTAATGATAATTTTCGAAATAAAAGATCACTGTTTGAGTATCTTCTCGGCGAGGATGAGGTCTTCGGGATAGGTGACCTTGATGTTGGTTGTTTCGCCTGCTACCACATAGATCGGTTCGTCGGGCAGATAGCGGAAGACGACACCGCAATCATCCGATGTGACAAATGCCGGATCCTTGAGCCCCACTTCGTAAGCCTTGGCAATGGTCTCCAGTCGGAAACATTGCGGGGTCTGCACATTGCGCAACATCGAACGTGGGGTGATGCGGCAGATGGCACCATCGGCGTTCACTTCCACGATGGTGTCGGTGCAAGGGATGGCGACATCGACGGCCTTGTAGGTCTTGAGTGCTTCGATGCAATCGGTTATGATGCGCGCTGAAACGAGCGGACGTACGGCATCGTGAATCAGCAGGTTCACGCCCAATTGTCCCTTGTAACATGCGATGGCCGACAACGAGGAGTCATAGCGCTCCTTGCCGCCCGGAACGATGTGCCTGACCTTCGGATAGGGTGCGGCAATCTCGCGTATGCGGTCGATATAGTCGGCATGAGCCACTACGACAATCTCGTCGATGCCTTCATGCTTATGGAAGGCTCGGATGGAGTGTTCGAGGATACTGCGTCCGGCTATCTGAATGAATTGTTTGGGTTCCGGACCACCCATGCGGCGACCACTGCCGCCAGCTAATAAAACTGCTACGTTCATACTGCAAAGATAGAGTTTTTTCGTTATCGAAACAAATAAAAATATGAAAAAATGGGTCTCTGAGTCATAATTTTCATGAATATGTGCGGAAATATCAAAAATATTTATTATTTTTGCACCCTCAAATTAAGCAACAGAAACAAGATTATGCGTAATATAGCAATCCTTGGCAGTACGGGAAGTATCGGACGGCAGACTTTGGAGGTTTGTGCTGAGCATCCCGATCTTTTTAGTGTTTATGCCATTACGGCTAATCGTTCGGCTGATCTGATCATCGAACAGGCCCGTCAGTTCCATCCAGAGGTCGTCGTCATTGCCGACGAGACCTATTATGACAAGGTCAGTGAGGCTTTGAGCGATCTGCCTATCAAGGTTTGGACAGGTCCCGAGAGCCTTTGTCAGGTTGTGGCAGCCGAACCTATCGATATGGTTGTAACCGCAATGGTAGGCTTTGCGGGCTTGCGTCCTACTGTGGCTGCCATCAAGGCACAGAAGATGCTGGCGCTTGCCAACAAGGAGACACTCGTCGTGGCCGGTCAACTCATCGAAGGACTCTGTGCAGAATATCAGGTCCCCATCCTACCTGTCGATTCCGAACATTCTGCAATTTTCCAGTGCTTGCAGGGCGAGAGCATTGCCCGTGGCTGCTTCCCGTGGCTTGCCAATGACAATGCCAATCCCGAGAAGCCTCATTATCTCGATAATCCCATCGACAAGCTCATCATCACGGCTTCGGGAGGTCCTTTCCGTACATTCACGATGGAGCAGATGCGCGATGTGACGGCTGCCCAGGCGCTCAAGCATCCCAATTGGGATATGGGAGCCAAGATTACCATCGACTCGGCATCGATGATGAACAAGGGATTCGAGGTCATTGAGGCTCGCTGGCTCTTTGGCATGAACACCGACCAGATTGAGGTGGCTGTGCATCCGCAGTCCATCGTCCACTCGATGGTTCAGTTCAGCGATGGTGCCATCAAGGCGCAGCTGGGTTGCCCCGATATGAAGGTGCCTATCGCTTACGCGCTCAGTTATCCCGACCGTATGCCTTCGCAGATCAACGGTAAACTCCGCATCGAGGATTACGCTCATCTCACCTTCGAACGTCCCGATCTGGAGCGATTCCCCAATCTGCGTCTTGCTTTCGAGGCTTTGGCTGCTGGTGGCGACCGCACTTGTGTGCTCAATGCAGCCAACGAGGTGACCAACGAGGCGTTCCGTCGCGGTCAATGCAAGTTTCTCCAGATGGCTGAGGTGAACGAGAAGACGGTGGCAGCCATGCCTTTCGTAGCAAGTCCTTCACTCGAGGATTATTTTGAAATTGATGCCGAGGCACGCATCAAGGCCCGTGAAATCCTGGGCCTCTAAGTTATTAATTGTAAATCATAACTGTTAATTGGAAACGTTTTTATTCAAGGCCCTGCAGCTCATTATTTCGCTGTCCATTCTGGTCTTTGTGCATGAGCTGGGACATTTCATGTGGGCCCGTATCTTCAAAGTAGGTGTCGAGAAGTTCTATCTATTCTTCGATGCCTATAACTTCTCATTTCTGAAATGGAATAAGGAAGGCGTCTTCGTTTGTAACAAGAAGGTCAGCAACAAACCTAATCCCAGCGAGACCGAATATGGTATCGGATGGGTCCCCTTGGGCGGCTACTGTGCCATTGTAGGCATGGTTGATGAAACACATGATGCCGAACATGCCGACACTGAACGTGATGACGCATTTGCCAAGCGTGGCAAGTTCGCCCAGTTCATGATTATGGTGGGTGGTGTGCTCAACAACCTGATCCTGGCTGTCATCATCTACATCTGCATGGCCTGGCACTGGGGTTCCGATATCATCAAGATCGAGAACCTACCTTTCGGTATAGAGTATTCCGAGTATGCCCAGCAGATTGGTTTCCGTCCTGGCGATCAGATTATCGCTGTCGATGGCAAGACCACCGACTATACGCGTCTCAATAGCAACCTGTTGCTGGCTAACGATGTCACAGTTCGTCGCGATGGACAGGAGGTGAAGATTGCCTTGCCCGATACCATCGGACAGGTTTTCCTTCGAGACAATCTCCAACTAGAGTTGTTCGCCATTGCTCGTATGCCATTTGTCATCGATTCGATTATGCCAGATAGCCCTGCAGAGAAGGCTGGTCTTATGGCAGGCGACTCGCTCACGATGCTTCGCCATGAGGTTACCCTTGCGCTGATGTCGCATAAGGGTGATTCTTTGAAGGTGGATTTCTATCGCGGCGATTCACTGATGTCGGCCACGATGCTCGTTAGCGAAGAGGGCAAGATGGGCGCATTCTTCCATAATTATATGACTGAAGATGTGTTCACCCATATCGACTACTCCTTCCTCGAATCTATTCCTGCCGGCATCAAGCGTGGTTGGAACATGCTCTACAATTATGTGCGCCAGTTCAAACTCGTCTTCACCAAGGAAGGTGCCGAGTCATTGGGCGGTTTCGGTACGATGGGTTCCATCTTCCCCGACACATGGCAGTGGTTGCAGTTCTGGGCAATGACGGCCTTCTTCTCGGTAGCATTGGCGTTTATGAACATCCTGCCTATCCCAGGTCTTGACGGCGGCCACATCTTCATCCTGCTCATCGAAGCCATTATTCGTCGCCCCATCAGCGACAAGGCCAAGGAGCGCGCACAAATGATAGGTTTTGCCATCATCATCGCCCTGATGCTCTTCGTCAATCTCAATGATATCTGGAAGTTCATCATTCAACCTTTGTTTGGCTAACATCACTTGGCAATGGTTACGATAGTTCTGAAACATAGAAAGGAAGAGTCGCTGCTTCGTTTTCATCCCTGGGTCTTCTCGGGTGCCATCTACAGGATGGAGGATGAGTTTGGCAGCGAGGTCCAGCCAGAGGAGGGCGATTGGGTGCGTGTCGTGTCGTCGCAAGGCGAATTCCTCGCATTAGGCCAGTACCAGATAGGCTCCATCGCTGTGCGAATCTTCTCGTTCGATGAGAACGAATTCGATGATGAGTTCTTCCTGCGTCGGTTGCAGTCTGCCTATGAACTGCGTCAGACTCTTGGCCTGATTCGCGACGACAACAATGCCTATCGCCTCGTCCATGGCGAAGGCGATGGACTGCCGGGACTGATTATCGATGTCTATGCCCACACCGCTGTGATGCAAGCTCACACGGCAGGTATCCACTACATTCGTGAGGCGTTGGCTGAGGATTTGATTCGCGTCGCTGGTGCTGAGATTCGCAACGTCTATTACAAGTCAGAGACCACCTTGGGTTATAAGACTGAGGCACGTCAGGAGGCTGAGGCTGAAGGTGAATCGGTAAATGGTTATCTGATCATCGATGGTAAGCCGGTGACTGATGCAGCACAGGGTCGTGCCCTCGAATCGACCATCAGCGATGTGGCACTCGAGAATGGATTGAAGTTCCATGTCGATTGGCTCAAGGGACAGAAGACCGGTTTCTTCGTTGATCAGCGGGAGAACCGAGCCCTCGTCGAGCATTTCGCTCGTGGACGCCGTGTGCTCAACATGTTCTGCTATACGGGCGGTTTCTCGTTCTATGCCATGCGTGGTGGGGCGGAATTGGTTCATTCCGTCGATGTATCGAAGCAGGCTATCAGTATCACGAATGCTAATGTGGAACTGAATTTCCCAGGCGACCCACGTCATAGTGCCTATGCTGCCGATGCTTTCGATTTCCTCAAGAATCCAGGTCGCTTCACAAGTATCGAGGGGACTTTCCCCTACGACCTCGTCATCCTCGATCCTCCCGCATTTGCCAAGCACAAGAAAGTGCTTCATAATGCCCTGCGAGGCTATCAGAAACTCAATGCAGCAGCCCTCGAACGGATGCCTTCGGGCAGCATCCTTTTCACCTTCTCCTGCTCGCAGGTGGTGACCAAGGACGATTTCCGTTGTGCTGTGTTCAGTGCTGCAGCTCAAGTTGGGCGTCGAGTCCGTATCCTTTACCAACTCCATCAACCTGCCGACCATCCCATCAACATCTACCATCCTGAGGGCGAGTACCTGAAAGGACTCGTTTTGTACGTAGAATGATGGCATGGAAGAGTAGTAAAAAGGTAGTAAAAGAGTAGTAAAAGGGACGAATGCATTCTTGTCCATTGAATGAAGGAAATGTCTCTTTTACTCCCCTTTTACTCCCCTTTAATAACCCTTTTACTCCTTTTATTATAATGAACATCATCGTCGCAGCATCTGAGAACAACGCCATCGGCAACCAAGGCACAATGCCTTGGCATCTGCGCGCCGACCTGCAATACTTCAAGGCCACGACCAAAGGTCACACAGTCATCATGGGGCGAAAGACCTACGAGTCGATTGGTCGTCCGCTCCCTGGACGTCGCAATGTTGTGGTGACACGCGATGGCCTCTTTCATATCTCCGAGGAAGTGATGAGCAACCTCAAGCCTGGCACTAGTGTTGAAGTCTATCACTCGCTTGTCGAAGCCGTAGAACATAGTCCGGCAGATTGCTTCGTGATTGGTGGTGCACAAATCTACAATCAGGCATGGAACGATGCCGACTGCATCTACTTGACCCGCGTCCACACCCAAGTCGAGGATTTTGATGCCAGCATTCCACCCATCCCCGAAGGCTTTGAATGTGTCAGCAGCCAGGATGTTGAGGCCGATGAGAACAATGATTTCCCCATGACCTTCGAAGTCTGGAAGCGCAGTTGAACTATTTGCTAACTCCCGCTAACTTTTTTCATAATGAATATGAGAAAATATCCCGTAGGCATACAGAGTTTTGAGAGTATCCGTAAAGATGGATACATCTATGTCGATAAGACTCCATTTATCTATAAGATGATTACGGAGGGCAAACCTTATTTCTTGAGCCGTCCTCGCCGTTTCGGCAAGTCGTTGCTTGTTTCTACTCTCGCTGCTGTGTTTGAAGGTCGTCAAGAGCTCTTTGAAGCCTTCACTACAGAAGACGGCATCGAGCAGCCCCAACTCTTTATAGCCACTACCAAGTGGAAATGGGAAAAGTACCCTGTATTGAGGTTCGACTTTAGCGCGGGTGATTTGAGCAATATTGAACAACTCGACACTTTGATTGATGCTATGCTTGACAGATATGAGCAGCAGTATGGCATTATTCCTAAAGTGAAAGACGTCAATATGCGTATGGTGACACTTCTGCGTACTTGTCACGAGAAGACAGGCAAGCGCGCAGTAGTGCTCGTGGATGAATATGACAATTTCATCCTTCATGCTTTGGGCGACGTAGAAAAGGTGGCGTTGGCTCGCCAGCGATTCCAAAACCTTTTCGGTCCGTTGAAGGCAGAGGACGACCACCTGCAGTTTGTATTCATTACGGGAATCTCGAAGTTCTCGCAGATGGGCGTGTTCTCGAAACTTAACAACCTGAAGAATATTTCGATGCTCATCAACTACGATCAGATATGCGGTATTAGCGAGGAAGAACTGACCACGCAGTTGCGCTTCGACATCGAACAATTGGCAGCAAAACGCGGCAAGTCATACGACGTGACGCTGACTGAACTGAAACGAATGTACGACGGCTACCATTTCAGTGAGGGAATGACTGATATCTACAATCCATTCAGCGTGATTAGAGCATTGGATTCAGGGGAGATTAAAAAATACTGGTTCGACAGTGCCACACCAAGTGCCCTTTTCGGTATGTTGCGTCAGATGCCCCCTCTGGAATTGAACGATCTCGACGGAAGACGTTGCCCTGACACCGCCTTCGATTTGGCTTTCGATAGCTATAAAAATTCGTTGCCTGTCCTTTATCAGAGCGGGTACCTGACTATTAAGGACTATCAGCCTAGTCGTCAGATGTACACCTTGGGCTTCCCTAATTACGAGGTGCGTACGGGGTTTGCTGATTGCCTTTATCAGATGGTGTCGGATACGCAGCCCGATGATACTGTCCGTAATGTCTTGCTCGATGCCTATTATGATTTCCGGGACTCAGGAGACCTCTCTGCTTTCATCGAAGCCATCAAGACGTTCTTCGCAGGTGTGCCCTATCACTGGGAGGCCGACAATCGTAACGAGCATTACTATCACGCCTTGCTTTACACCTTGCTCACTGCTTTTGGCGCCGACATACGTGCTGAAGAACCCAGCGCTAAGGGACGAAGTGATCTCACGCTACTGATGCCAAAGGGCATCTACATAATGGAACTTAAATACGATGGAAGTGCCGAGGCTGCCCTTGAGCAGATTAACCAGCGAGGATATGCCCACAAATATGCACTCGACGGACGTCCTGTCACTAAGGTAGGAATCTGCTTTAGTTCCAAGGAACGCAATATCACGGAGTGGAAAACTCAATCCGTTTAAGGAATTAATTGTCTTAATCTTCGGCATGACCAATCTTCGCCAAGAAAGGTTATGCTGTAGTCGTTTCATGACCAATCCCGGCCAAAAAAGGTTATGCTTCAACCACACCATACCCAATCTTGGCCAAAAATGGTCATGCTCCAATCACACCATACCCAATCTTGGCCAAGAAAGGTCATGCTCCAATCGCACCATACCCAATCTTGGCCAGGAAAGGTCATGCTCCAATCGCACCATACCCAATCTTGGCCAAGAAAGGTCATGCCTCAATCGCACCATACCCAATCTTGGCCAAAAAAGGTCATGCTTCAATCGCACCATACCTAATCTTGGCCAAGAATGGTCATGCTCCTATCGTACCATACCTAATCTTGGCCAAGAATGGTCATGCTTCTACGGTAGAATACCCAATCTTGGCGCAAAATGGTTATGCCTAGATTTTAGAAGGAGAAGAAACCACCCACTTATTCTGTTTTGCAATAAAAGTGTACTAACTGTGCGTAAGTAGTGCAGTATTTTTGCAAGATTGTACCAATTGTCCACAGGTAGTACAATATTACGACGTGGATGGTATCAAGAGTACGCAAGTAGTACATTATTGTCGCGAGATTGTATCAAGTGTACACAGGCAGTACAATATTGCGGCGAGATTGTATTAAGTGTCCACAAGCAGTACAATATCGCGACGGGATAACATCAAGTGTACGCACTTAGTTTCATATTACGAGAGGTCTGGTATTATCTGTGCGCAAATAATACAATATTGTGACAATATGGTACTATATGTCCACAACTAGTACAAATACAGTTTGAGCTTGCTTCGCTTTCTCAAATCTTGAATAATTATGGCCTGCGGAGCCTTTCTGAAACCCAACCAGCCATCGCGTACATATATATAACGCGATGGCTGGTTGGGTGAATGACTCCGTATTTTTTGCTTGAATTGATACTTAGCTTTTGTCAGTCGATTTCATGCGATGGCGATGGCAGACCTGCAGATGCCAAAAGAAGCAATTCTATCTTTGAGGATGAAGATGATATGTAAGCATCTTTCAACTTTCATCAATGCCAGTATCATTATTTGGGCGTTGGTGAAATACTGCCTTTCAATCAAAAAACAATTGCAATTGTGTAGGTTTTTTTCTGTGTTTTCTTCCTTTGGAGTCTTGCTTTCCATTCTCGATTATTAGAGAAACATAATAATTGATTTCGGAAATATTATGAGTTTGATATGATTGCAGGAGTTTATCGGCAAGTTCTTCGGGAATAGATGAAATAACAGGAATCCTCAACTTCTTGAGATATTGACTTTGCCAGCGAGGATAGCCTCCATTCATGTGATTGGTAAGGCTTGCAAGCTGACCGCGTGCAAAATCAGACATCAGAATAGCTGCCAGCAGATAGAGTTGTCTTGCTGTACCACCAATGATATAATATATATTGTGTAGCGGATAATAGTTGCCCTCATCAATAAAGATGAAGGTGTTGCCAGATATGTCAGGCAGAAGTATCTTGGTCTCATGCTGGAGGGTGGGATAGATTCTATCAATGGTTCCATACCACTTGGATGGATTATGCTTTGCCTTGGCTCGATTGGACAATGCATCTCGATGACTTTCCAGATATGCTTTGCAAAGAGGGTAGGAGTCAAGGTTGATGAGCTCCCCATTTTTGTCGTAGGGATTGAATAGCATCCGCCCATTCCAGTTCATTTGATTGGCTCGGAGGTCTTGCCCATGTATCGCTGGTAGGAGTAGAGAGTCTTCAATTTTTCCTTTTAGATCGTGGGAAATGAAGATTCCATCGGCACCTGTTGCGACACCGATACCGATCTTAAATCCTTGTTCTTCGATGAGTGGGAATAAGTCGTGTGAAGAATCCTTGGCAAACATACAGCTCCAATCCTCATCGTTGGGACATGGATGCACAAATGTTTCGGCATTCCTCAATTGGCTTACCGAAGATATTTCAGAGTAAAGAAAGTTTTCACTTTGCTTGTTGTTGGAGAATAATGTTACGGCAGGATATGCCAAAACATCTTCTTGAAAGGCATCTGCCCCTTCCATATTGATAATTTGTTCAATCCTAAAAGATTGCGCTACCATCTTACGTAGGACGTTACCATATTTATTGCGCATCCAGCGATTGGAACAAATGAAACAATGACAGCCATGAGGGTTGAGCTGACGAAGTGACTTTTCATAGAAGAGCACGTACATATCAGCTCTATAATAGAAAGTGGGAAAACGCTTTTTGTAGATCGGCAGCTTGTCTGTGGGTATTTGTTCATAACGGATGTAAGGAGGATTGCCAATCACGATATCCACCAACGGTTGGTCATTCAGTAGATAATCTTCAGCTTTGATATTCTCTTCGGGATGAATGATGGTTGGAAAAAGAGCATTGAGCCGATTCAGACACTTTTCAATCTTGTCGGCATCGATATCCGAAGCATGGACACATTTGTGATAAGCTTCGTTCAAGTCAAATCCAAAAAGCTCAGCTGATAGCTGAAGACGATGCAAGATTTCAACAAGGAATTCGCCTTCACCACAGGATGGCTCCATGATGGAAAGGGTCGATAAATCCTTGTCAGGATTGTAACCGACCAAGTCCAGCATGTACTTTACGACGTAGGGATTTGTAAACACGTCACCTTGCTGTCCTCCGCTTGTGCGCTTTCCGTATATGAAATTACTTGAAGTCATCTTCACAACCTAATAAATGTCCTCTTAAACTATCGAAAAAAGATTCGATAGAAATATTGTTATCCAAGCTTTCGTAATGATTCGGACCTGAAGTGGCGATTAATGCCACAGCATTGTACTTGTGTCCAAGAATTAGTCTTTGGCACAAGATTCTATATCGGTCAAGATAGCTGGCTTCCTTGAATTCGGGTCGTACCGAGAAATGAGGTTCATAGATTATTACCTTGTGTGTAGATTTGTCATCTTTGCCCACCAACATAAGATAACCCAGCCATGGAGATTGTTTACATGGAAATGCTTTTTCTCTGAAAGCTGTCCAGAAGTCTTCTGAAGATCCTAAAGATTCTTCTGTGCGATTATTTAAGTTGTTTCCGTATGAGCCAATTTGGGATTTCAATTCAATTGCTGCAATCAAGTTCTTTTGGGGAGAGACAATGATTAGATCCCAGTCTTAGCTTGCACGATAATAGCCTGGTATGTGGTTGTTCTTGGTAAAAATGCAAGACTCAGGGACTCCGGCATCCATAGCAACTTGCTTAATGAGTTTCAGAAATTCATCAAGCTGCTTGCCTGGTAGAACACCAACAGAACTTCTAGTAGTCCAGAAGCTCTTGATTGCGTCCTTTAGGTTTGTCAAATATTTAGGGTTCATTGTCAGGCGATATGTATTACTTATTCTATCATCATTTTATTATCTCAATCTGGATTGTCTTTAGAAAATCCCGCCGCAAATATAAGAAAAATAACTTAAACAACCAAGTTTTTTGATAGAAAAAAAGGGAAATAAGCCTTTTCAATCATTGTTGCCGCTATAATCTGTCGTTTTTAGTTTTTTTATAGAAATATAAGCCTTCTTGCTTAACGATATTTATTTTGTGCACGCTATCTGCCCGTAGCCGTAACGCTAAAACCGAGATTTATGGTACACATTCGTACAATTGTTTGGCTGAGTTTACCTTTTGCCGATTTATTGCATATATTATTGAAATCTCATTACTAATCTTTATTTGAAAAAGGAATATGACAAAAGGAAAGAAAATGTTTGCTGGCCTACTGATATTATTGGTTGGTTATGCTGTTTGGATGCAGACTTATAGTTTCGATGTGGAGAAGGCCACGACTCATTTGACGGAGCATGGGCTTGACAAACCAAAACATTGGTGCGCTTGGTACACGATGAGGGCTTTGCAGGCCGGAGGATGTCCTGCCATTATTTTGCCAGCCCAATGGTACAAATATTATATGCCGTTGGTGCAGTTTGAAGAAGTGCCGAAGAAAGGCTACAAGGCGAAGAAAGGAGATGTGGTGGTATTTGAACGTCCCACTTGGAAAGATTGGAAGAAGATATCACAATGGTGGGGACACGTTGCGATGTATAATGGTAAGCAATGGATAAGCGACTACAAGCAAAATGATATGAGTCCTTATGGAAAGGGCGTCCCCTATCGGGTGTATCGATACAAGCAATGATCTTTATTTACATGCTATAAGAACTATGAAGAAGATAATTTGGACAATTTTAATTGTAGTAGGAGGAATGTTGGCAATCGGAATGTTTTTGCCGACGAAAATACAGAACCCGATGGAGGGATGTGGCAAGGAGAGTTATAACCCGAAGTCGTTCTGGCATCCGTGGGGCGATCACAAACATCGAGGCATCGACATTTTTGCGCGTAAGGGTACACCCGTGCATCCAGCAATTGGTGGCATCGTGGTGGCTACTGCTCATAACAAGGGCGCAGGCGGGAACTGCATCCTTGTGCTTAGTTCCGGCCTGCGCCTGCATTACTATGCTCATCTAAGTGAAATTGATACTCACGCTGGTGCCATCGTTTCCCGCAATTCAGTCATTGGAAAGGTCGGCGATACGGGCAATGCGAAGGGCAAACCCGCGCATCTGCACTACAGCATAGCAACCATCATTCCACAGGGCGATTGGCGATGGGACCCGAGGTTAGTACCAAAACCGATATTTCGGGAGGAACGCCGATGCGGACACGGGGTCCGACACAGCCGATGCCGGTGTTGACGTAGAGGTATTGGGGATTGCCTTCCTGATATTCGGGATAGGGGAGAGCAGGAGCTTCGGAGCGATGGCTGGCATCGTAGAGGCCCATCCATTCGTCGTATTTCCACTTGGCGGGACTCCAAGAACCAATCCTTAACTGCGTGGCGTGCGTGTGACCAGCCAATGATAGGTCGATGTGGGTGCGTGGAAGCACTTCCTTACGCCAATGCGTGGGATTATGGGTGAGGAGGACGGAGAAGAGCGAGTCGGCTGCATGGATGCCTCCGATGGGAGTCATAGCACGGTCAAGATCACCGTAAGTGCTGAAAGGAGGTTCGCCGATATTCTCGACACCAATCAACGCGATGTATTGAGATACCGAATCGTTGAGCGGACAGCTCAACGACACACTGTTGTTCTTGAGCATATGCCATCCCGCCTCTTCCTGAATCAGGATGAGACTGTCGATGTCGGTATTGCGTCGCTGCTGGTCGAAACCACGCACATAGTCGGCATAATCGTGATTGCCCAGAATGCTATATACGGGGACGAGTCCTTTGCCATCGCGTCGCTGGATGCTAGCAATTTCAGCGAGCGCTTGCTTGAACGGAATGGCTTCGGCAGAACGCAGTGTGACGAGGTCTCCCGTAAATACGATAACATCTGGACGGGTGGCCGCAAGGCTTTCTGCAAGTTTTTTTAGAAAGTCTCGCCCCTCATCCTTGCCAAATGAGTCGAGATGCAGATCGGAAATCTGGGCAATGCGATAGCCGTCGAATGCCTCGGGAACACGAGGCGAAACAATCTGCACCTCGTTGACCACAATTTGGTGGCGCGTGATGTAATGTCCCACAACGAAGGCGATACCTGCAGTGAGGAACATGAGACAAAGGATGACTCGGTTGACCAAGTGGGCGGTCACCTTGGGCAGGAAGATTCTGAGTGTCCAATAGATGACAACGTCAATCAGAAGGAACAGCAGAACCACGAATGCGACGATGATGCCGTAGAATATGAGTCTTTGCATTTACTTTTTATCACGAATTAGCGCTTGAAGATGTAAACCTGGAAGGTCTTGGGGCCGATGGTGATGTCGCGCGAGGCAGCATCGAGGTCGGTCTTGACGGGAACGACAGCCTCGGGATTGTCGAGCGAGTTCTCGGCATCGAGGTCATCACTATGCAGTGTTATGACTTCGGCCGAGGCGAACTGTGCAGCCTTCTTTTTATTGAGCAGGTTCAGGTGTATGGATGCAGGAGTGTCGGATACATTGGCAACCTTTATAATCACAGAACCTGCAACCTCATCGACCACAGCGCTTGCGAAGAGTCCGTCCTGTCCCTCTTGTCCGGCCACAGGTTTGCCTGCCATTGTAAGCGGCAGTACGTTTGAACCCTTGTAATGACTGTAGAGCTGCTGAACGTAGTAACTGATGGAACGGAAGGAACGGAAGTTGTCGAACCAGATAAGGTCGGGACGCCATTGCCAGCCCTTGACGTGGGCAAAGAGTGGAGCGTAGGTGGCCATGTGCACGATGTCGGCATTGCGCTCAACGCCTGTGAGGAAGGCGGCTTCGTAGAGCGAAGTCTCAAAATGGTTACACTTCTTTTCCTTGCCATCGGAATATTTGCCCTTTCCATGGCAGGCATATTCGCCCGCGAAGACCTTTGGTCCCTTACGGTCGTAACTATCGTAGCGCAAACCATGCGAAAGGAACCACTCCTCGTTGCGATAGAAGTGCTCGTCGTATAGATCGACGCCGAGTTGCTTCATACGGGGTTGCAGCAGATCGAAGTCCCATCCCTCAGAGTTGGGACCGGTTGTGCCGATGATCTTGATACCTGGGCATTTCTTGCGAAGCACTTCGATGAAACGTGCCAGTCGCTTTGTATAGGCGGGGTTGTCCTTGTAGTCCCATTGTTCGTTGCCAATGGCAAGGAATTTGAGATTGAATGGCTCGGGATGTCCCATCTCGGCTCGTAGTTTGCCCCATGTCGTGGAAACGTTGCCATTGGCAAACTCCACAAGATCGACAGCATCCTGGATATAGGGATCCAAGTCTTCGACAGCGACATGATAGGTGGCTTCGCCCTCGATAGGGTTCTCGTATTGGCAGGTCATGCCGCAGTTGAGTACGGGAAGCGGTTCGGCACCAAAGTCTTCGCTGAGCTGGAAGTATTCAAAGAAACCGAGGCCGTAGGACTGATAATAATCGGGGTAGAAACGGTAGTCAAACTCATACTGCCAACGGTTAAGGTTCAATGGACGATTCTCAACGGGGCCTACCGTATGCTTCCATTGATAACGATCGGCGAGATCGGTACCTTCGACGATGCAACCGCCTGGGAAACGGAAGATGCCAGGATGCAGGTCATAGAGCGCTTGGGCAAGATCCTGACGCATACCACCGGGACGATCTTTCCATGTCTTCGCGGGGAAGAGGCTCACATGCTCAAGGTCAAGGCTTGGGCCATCGACTGCATTTTGCGGTTTGCGGAATTTGCTGTTGCGCAGGAAAATGCGGAGCACGCCATCCTCGCAGGTGGCAAATGGAGTGAGATCCACTTCGTACTTTTCCCATTCGTTGCCTTCGACAGTTATCTTGGCTGATGCAAGTTTGTGCTGGTTGAGGTCGAGCGCCTTGTCGCAAATTTGTACTTCGAAATATGCCTTGTTGCCAGCTTCCTCAGGCACACGGGCATAGACCGAGAACTTGTAGGTCTCGCCCTTCTTGACCGAGATGCCAAAGAAACCTTCGTTCTCGATGGCTGTATGCTTGACGCGATGGCCTGAGAAGTTGAGGCGGGCATAGTGCGGATTGCGGTCGAAGGGACCGTCGTCGCGAATCTCGACATTGCCAGTCGTATTCCATCCCATCCAGGGATTCTCAAATTCGAACGAGCGGTTCTTGACCATTTCGGCATAGAGGCCGCCATCGGCTCCGAAGTTGATGTCCTCGAAGAAGATGCCGTACATCGTGGGCTGGATCACTGCACCAGGCTTGGCCGTCTGGATGTCGAACGTATGTGTAACTTGTGCTGTGACGGGGCTGCAGAGAGCGGCAGCAAAGAGTGTCAATAGAGATAAGCGTTTCATAATATTGAAATGTTTTTTAATCCTCGTCGAATTTCAGCTCGCCTTTTTTCCAGGCATTGTACTTGTCGGCGAGAAGGGCAATGAATTTGCTGATTTGTTGCATGGCAACTTTGGTCTGTTCGCTGATTTCACGCTTCTGCATATTGAGGATCATAACCCCATAGAGAGCCGTGAAGCAGGTCTCGAGTTCGCCTACTTTGTTTTCTCCTTCTCGTCCACGGAGTTCCACGATGTAGGGGAGGGTCGAGTAGAAGCAAGAGGTGTAGATGGCATCGTGCCCATCCTTTAGCAGGCGTAGGTGCAAGTCGGTCATATCGGAAAGGACGTTCGTATTAATCTGAAGGTGCCCACTTTGCCTTTTGCCTTCGCTGAGCATCATATCGCGCAGTTCGAGATACCATTGGCGGATGGCAGGAAGTTGCTCATCTGGAACGATGCTTTTGAATCGGCTTACGAGGAGTTGGTCGATGCGGTCATCGTCCAGGTCGCAAGCACGGAGCAAGTCCTCAACCTGCCACATATATAATAGGTACTCGGCGATGTTTTCTTTTCTCTTTTGTTGTGCTATGATCATTGGCTGCGTTATTTGTTTTTGATGTGTGCCTTGTCGATACCGTGCACCTTCTTGAGTTCGGTACAAATCTTGTTCACTACCTTGGTGTCGCCCGTATTGAAAGTGATGTAGCCCTTGAAGAGACCATCCTTGCTTTCAATATGGATATTGACGATGTTGCAAGAACATATTTCGCCGATGACGTGGGTGATGGTATTGAGCAGACCCTGTGCATCGATGCCGGAAAGTTCGATGGTAGTTGAACGAGGAATGTATTCCTCCTTGGGCGGCTGTACCTTTTTCTTCTTTTTCTTGGTGACAATGCCGATAAGGTTGGAGAACATGCCTTTCTTCTTGGGCGTTTCGAGGGAGGTTGGGTCAATCTTCATATTGGTCCTCAACCAGCCGCGAATCTTGGCACGGGCTTTTGTCGTGGTCACCCAATTGAACCACTCCTTGGTTACCATCTCCTTGTCGGATGTTATTATTTCGACCTGCTGACCATTTTCAAGCGTTGTGTTGAGCGGTTTCAGTTCGTGGTCGATTCGGGCAGCTTCGGCGTGGATGCCGATGTCGGTGTGGATGGTGAAGGCAAAGTCGAGGGCTGTGGCTTCCTTGGGCAATTGGGTGAGTTCTCCCTTTGTGGTGAAGACATAGATCGACTTCGAAAGCACGTTGAGGTTGATCTGTGCAAGGAAGTCCATAGCATTGGGCGCAGGATTGTCGAGGATATCCTTGATGTCCTTCATCCACTTGCCAAGATCATTATCCGAAATCTTGCCGGATTTGTACTTCCAATGGGCAGCATCGCCTTCCTCGGCCTTCTCATTCATTCTTTCTGAACGAATCTGTACTTCGATCCAGTTGTTGTCGGGTCCCATGATGGTCACCTGCAGTGCCTGATAACCCGATTCCTTGGGATGGGAGATCCAGTCGCGGATGCGGTCAGGGTGTATCTTGTAGATGCTGGTCAGGACGTTGTAGATGCGCCAGCAATCGGTCTTTTCGTTCTCAGGACTGGAGGGTGTGAAGACAATGCGGGCAGCATACAGGTCGTAGATTTGATCGAAGGAGATGTGTTTTTTCTTCATCTTTCGCCAGACGGAATATATCGTCTTGATGCGGTAGGTGAAGGTGTATTTCAGACCAAGGTCGTCGAGCAGCGATTTGACAGGGGCTGCGAAGGTGGTGAAGAGCAACTTGTAGTTCTCTTCGGCTTCGTGCATCAGATTCTTGAGCCGCTGGTATTCTTCAGGGTGGTTGTATTTCAGGCCGAGGTCCTCTAGTTCCTTCTTGATGTTGTAGAGCCCCAGGCGATCGGCAATGGGTGCATAGAGCGACATTGTTTCGGTGGCTACGCGTTTCTGTTTTTCTGTCGGAAGCGCTTCCAATGTGCGCATATTATGCAGTCGGTCGGCTACCTTGACCAGAATGACACGAACGTCGTCGGCAATGGTGAGAAGAAGGTTGCGGAAATTTTCAGCTTGTTCTTCCGAAGTGGCGATTAATGACATGTTGTCTTCGTCGGACTCTTCGTTCAGGAAACGGAAATTCTTGCCCGAGATGTGGGTGAGACCTCGTACGAGCCGACCAATATAGGGACCGAATTCGTGCTCAACTTCTTCGAAGGTGCTATGTTGCAGATTGACCACATCGTGCAGCAAAGCGGCAGAGATGCTGGTGCTACCTAGGCCGATTTCGCGGGCAACGATACGAGCCACAGCCAAAGGATGACAGATATATGGATCCCCATTAAGGCGTCGGTCGCTGCCGTGCGCATTTTTCGCAAAGTCGAAAGCCCTTTTGAGCAGTTCCGACTTGTCGCCGTTGCGCGTATGCTTGTAGTCTTCAAGCAGACCTTCAAACTCCTTCTGTATCATCACCTCCTCTTCGGGAGTGATAGGTTTGGGAGTCGCCAGCGGCTCGGTTTCCTTTTCTGCCTTTTTTCTTGTGTTTATGATGTTCATGGTTACATTCTGATTAATTCAAACTTAGGGAAGGCGCAACTTCTGTCCAGGGTGAATGCGATCGGACCTTAGCTTGTTGAGTTTTTTGATTTTTGCAGACGTGGTGTGATGTTTGCGGGCGATGGATCCCAAGGATTCGCCTTTGCGCACGGTGTAGATGCGACCACTGCTCGCTGTTGATCCACTTGATCCGCGATTGCCGCCTTGTCGTACGTATTCGTTGCGGCGGCCGCGTGTCGATACTTCCGTGATCCTGCCGTTGCGTGGCAGAAGCGTCTCAGCCTTGTAGGCAAAGATACTGTCCTGACGCTCAAGGAAACTTATGGCCTTGTTGGCAGGCAATGTGATGCTGTGAGGCTTCTCGGGAGAACCTGGGACAATGTCACGGATATACTGTGGGTTGAGACTCTCGACCACTTCCATTGGAAGGTTGAGGCAATGTGCAATCTGTTCGAAGTGAACCATACGGCTCACCATAACGGTGTCACATTCGACGGGGATATCTGTCACTGAACCGCATAAGCCATGTTCGCAATGATAGGTCATCACGTAGGTGGCTGCAATGAAGAATGGAACGTAGGCGCGGGTCTCTTGGGGCAGATAGTTGTAGATTTCCCAGAAAGAGCGATGACCGCCTGAGCGTGCAATGGCCTTGTCAATGTTGCCAGGTCCACAGTTGTAGGCGGCGATGGCAAGGTGCCAGTCATCGAACTTGTTGTAGAGCTTTTTCAGGAATTTGCAGGCGGCGTCGGTTGATTTGTATAGGTCGTAGCGTTCGTCGATATAACTGTTGACCTCAAGCCCTTGCATGATGCCGGTGGCGGGGATGAATTGCCATAGGCCTGCCGCACGGGCTGGACTATAAGCGTTCTGCCGCAATGCTGACTCGATACATGCCAAGTATTTGAGTTCGGAAGGCAGTTCGTATTTCTGGAGCGCATTCTCGAAAATGGGGAAGTAATAGTTGAATCCAACGCTTACCATACGTTCGACAAGCGCGCGGCGACGCATAAGGTAAAAGTCGAGTGCTTTCTTGACGGGTTGGTTGAATGGCATTTCGATGATGGTCGGCAACGCACGCAGTCGCATGATATAAACTGAGTCGGGCACGGGTTCAGGTTCAAGAATCCTGACGCAGTTGGGGTCGATATGTATGAACTGACGTTCTGTCCAGGCGTAGTCAGATTCGTCGTTGTCTTCGAGGCTTTCGAGTATAAATAGTGAGGAATCTTGTGCTTCAACCATGGCACGATAGGCAGCGGACTCCAGTTTCTCGTCGGCGGTCATTTCGTGTTCTTGCGCGAGAAGCGGAGTGCCTGCCAACAGGGGCAAGGCGAGAGTCAGAAACCGTAGTCTTTTCTTCATCGTCATCATTAGAAATCTATTTTGTAACTCACTACCATGGCGGGATTGTTCATGGCATCGAGTTCAGGTGAAACGTCAAAGTGATAAAGGGCAGCGTCAACGTAGGCATCGACAATCGAAACCAGATAAACGCCCAGCATACCTACCACGCAGTAGTCACGCCAGTTGCGATAAGTGTTCCTTTTCCGCTGAAAGGTGGTTTGCAGATACGAGTAGTGGTTTTTCGCATACTGCTTCTTCTGTTCTTCAGTCCTGCCCGGTAGGAATTGGAGATAACTGGCATTGGCGCTTCCATTCATCAGGTCGCGATAGGCGTTCTGATAGGTCTTGTAATAGCGCTGGTTCCAGTTATATCCATAGACGAGGCCAAGGAATCCACCATAAATAATAGGTAGTTTCCAGTATTTGCGATTGTAAATCTGACCGCCACCTGGGAAGAGTACGGCCATCCATACTGCTTTCTGGGGACTTGGATTGAATCGCATAAAGTAGGAATCGACATACTCGTATTCTGCCTGTTCGTCGAGCAACCTGCGCGCGTGGATAGCGGCTATCGAGTCTTCGTTGAAAGGTTGAAGGGTGTCGGCTTCAGCATATTGAGGCAATGCGTCGTCGAATGACATTCCTTCGAACGAATCCACGAGTCCGTTGGCCTTGCCAGTTCGCACAGAATCATTTGCAATCTGAGCGTACAGACTGCAAACCGATAGGACTCCGGCAAGGAGCAGCATCAGAATATGTTGTATATGATTCTTTGCGAGAATTGTCATTAATTAAGTTTGTCGAGGAGAGCGATGATGTAACGAAGTTCTTCATCGTTCCTGAAGGGGATGGTAATCTTCCCTTGTCCCTTCTCATTGCATGACATCCTGACCTTGGTACTGAACATCTCAGAGAGGTGCTGAGTCATCTGGCTGAATAGTTCGTCAGGTACTAAGTTGCCACCGACGGACTTCTTGCCGGCCTGACCTTCAGTGCGAAAATCGAGGATGCGGCCTTCTACGAATTCACGTGCCAGATTCTCCACGCGACGAACCGAAAGGTCCTGCGCCACAATCTGATGATAGAGGGCAACCTGTTGTTCGGCGTCCTCAAGGCTGAGCAGGGCGCGAGCGTGACCCATCGAGATGCGACGATCCTTGAGGGCCAGCTGAATCTCGGCGGGAAGACGTAGCAGACGCATGAAATTAGCCACCGTGGCACGGCTCTTGCCCACATGTTGCGAGAGTTCTTCTTGCGTCAGCCCGTTGCGTGTGAGCAACTGCTGATAGGCGAGGGCAACTTCGATGGCGTTGAGGTCTTCGCGTTGGATGTTCTCGATGAGCGTCATCTCCATCACGGCATCGTCACTGAC